>Ga0265297_10000233_pt1 | contig 186512 bp, 171 predicted proteins | sample Munlanlwell13791_FD_192502 | JGI IMG/M metagenome (GOLD analysis project Ga0265297, IMG submission 192502) | Leachate microbial communities from a municipal landfill in Southern Ontario, Canada - Leachate well 137-91 | ecosystem: Engineered > Solid waste > Landfill > Unclassified | place...
GATTCCGGGGCTGCGTATTGACGGTTGGGAGAATGTGCATCCGGAGAATGGTATAGAAATTGGATATAGCCCGCTTGTTTGGCCTATTTCACATACTTTTATAGTGGTAACTTATCAAGGAGATTCGAAGATAATTAGTTTTGATGCTACAAATAAACCATTAGGGTTCCTATCTCCAATGACAAAAGGTGAATATTCAGATGAATTAACTACAAATGGGCCTACTGCATGTGCAATATTAACTACTGATTTAACGGAAACAAAAAAAATGTATGATCTTGCTGATGAGCTTTATTCAAATACTAGTAAATTTTATGATCTTTTTAATCTTCAAATACATGGTTTGAATTGTTATGGCGGGCGTAATTATGCTTTGGCAAGTGCTGAAATCTCAAATAATATTCAAGATTCACCCTGGAGTAAATTAAATCCAACTTATAATTTTTCCCGGTCTATTGCAATGGATTTTTTGGATGATTATTCTTCATATTCATTTGAAATGAGACAAAAAGTTTCATATCCTTCGCCGACGACTAAAATTATTACTACTAACAGCATAACTCATTATCAGACAAACCCGAAGCTCTATTCATATACTTCTAACTATAGTTATTCTACTAATAATTTTTCTTCTAATTTTCTTTCTCCAGACTGGAGTTCTTGGAATGGTAGCAGTTTTAAATCTTTGCCGACTACTTATCCAACTTTGAGTAATCAATGGTCTAGTTCCGGATATAATAATTATAGCTCATTTTCAAGCAGTAATTTTTCATCAAGTAATCAATGGTTAGATTCTAATTTTCCGTCAAGCTATAGTTCGTCTAATTATCAATGGCCCAGCGTTAATTCCTGGAGTAGCAGTAATTATACTTCCCCAAGTAGCAATTATTCTACGAATTATGGCCTATCGGATTATGATCTATACGATTATAATACACCAAGCTATCAGTCTCCTAGTGTTAATTCTTGGAATAATAGCAGTTATAGTATGCCAAATAATAATTATTCTACCAATTATGGTTTATCGAACTATAATTCATATAATTATCGTACGCCAAGCTACCAGTCTCCTAGCGTTAATTCATGGAGCAGTAACTATAGTTATAATTCAGGGTTGCAATCAAGTTATAGTTCAGGATTAAGTAACTGGCCTTAAGAAAGGATAAGGAGGTAAAAAATGTTGAAGAAAATTTTTAAAATAGTAGCCATATCTTTGTTGTGTTTAATAATTATCCCCTGGATATTTTATTTTATTTTTGCTTATCAAGGCTTATTATTTTCTTTTTGGCCTAGGAAAGCTTTGGAAGGAAAGATAGTTTATTCTACTCGAACGGGGCCAGGTATTGATCTTAATAGCGTTGAGTTAGCTTCTGCTAAAAAAATAAAAATTCATGCTTTAGATTACTTTGGTTATGTTAATAGTTCAGCGATCTCTTTGGACGGCAACAAAGTAGTCATTAGCAAATTAGCGGGTCAAAAAGGAGATTCTCGATTTAAATTATATACGATGAATATTGATGGTTCAGATATTAAGGAGTTGTTGGATTTAGATAATTATAATGCCAAGCATCCTTCTTGGTCGCCTGATGGTCAAGAAATCGCTTTTATTTCGCAAAAACCTTATCGGCATGGCAGCCTTTATGTTACCGATATAGATAAGCCATATTCGTCTTTGAGGAATATTTGTAATATTCGTCCCGCGAGCTATAAGCCTACATGGTCTTCTGATGGAGAAACGATTTCATTTATTTCTGATGATCGGCTTTCTAAAAGATTAAATGTGAAGTGGCGCATTGAGGTTTTTGTGGGCAAAGTATTCACAATTAATAAAGACGGCAGAAATTTGCGACAATTTAAAGCCAGTGAACCGGTATCTTGGTCGCCTGATGGCAGTAAGCTGCTCTATCGCAGTAAAGATGGTTATTATATTAGTGATTTAAGCGGCGCTTATACGTATGCATTTATTCCTTATAAGAGGCCAGCTATTAGTTTATTGGTTGAAGATCCGGCACTTGTAACATGGTCGCCTGATGGGAAATATATTGCTTATGTAAAAGAAATCAGCCCAGGATGGGTAGGCTTAGGTATTTATGTCGTTCCAATTGATAATCCTAAAAAAGAGATACAGATTTCAGCGGAAGTACTTGGTGTTGAGGATATGGTTTGGGTAAAATAGGATTTTAATTGATACTGCTTCATTTAGGAAGATATTAATTTTTATGAGTATTTTTATGTTTACTTTTATATAAGAAATTGAATCAATAAGAGATTATAAATGTATTTAATTTATTTGTTGAATTATACCAAAAAAAGGAGGATAATATGCTTAACTTAACTTGTCTCAGTAGCTTATGGCTAGGAGGCAAAAATGGATGAGCGTAGGGTTATGCCTAGATGGCAGATTGCTCAAGATGCAGAGTTAACCGTAGAAAATGGGTTACGTCCCATTCCTTGCGTGGTGGAAGATATTAGCCCAGGGGGGATGTGTATTTCGTTGCGCAGAAATTTGTTTGATGATGTTTTTTCAAGTTTTAAAGTAGCTTTGGGTATGGATTTTGAACTTAATGTGGGTGCTCAAGTTGCTTGGCGGGATCAAACACCGGAAAGAAATATTTACGGACTTTCGTTTAATCGGATTGAAGATTCTGTGAGAAGCAGGATTGGAGAGTACGTAAAGAAAAATTTTCCTGAACTGTTGGTCAAGCAGTGGTGGAAGGGTGCATAAATGAAAGACCATAGAAAAATATCTAGATGGCAGATTAATCAATTAGTTACGCTTAAGGTTGGCGAAGCGCCTAATGAGGTGTACTGTCAAGTTAAGGATATTAATTCTAAAGGAGTCAAGATAACTTTAAATACCAAACTGCCACAAGGAAGTAAATTTAAGATAAATTTACGACTTTCCGAGAGTTGTACCGTCGATGCTGAAGTTTGGATTGCTTGGCACAAAGTCCTTAATGGTGTAAATCATTACGGACTTTTTTTTAGTAAAATAAAAGATTTGGATAAAGATAAAATCTTCAAATTTGTGAATATGTACCGCTATGGTGACCTACGCCAAAGGCCGGAGTTAGATGCGCACTTTGAAGATGACCAAGGGGGTGAGGAGATGAATGATCACCGCGTATTCGAAAGATTCCAAAAACAATTTTCCGCAAGATTCATTGGTTTAGATGGTCGAGAAAGACAAGCTCAAACTTTTGATGTCAGTGCCAAAGGTTTAGGTTTATCCACTGCAGATAAGTTAGAGTCCAATACTCCTTTAGAGATTTGGTTAGATGTTCCGCATAGCACGGATCCTTTATACACCAGAGGACAGGTGGTTTGGACTAAGCTAGCTGGAGCGATGGGGTATCGTTCCGGAGTGGAGTTAGAGCGTGCTGATTTGATGGGAATTTCGCGCTTATTACGGGCTTAACTAGCCGATAATAAACTTGATTTGTTAACTAGAATATGTTAGATTTTAGCATTACGTCTTTATATAGTCTATCCCTAGGGGTTAAACTCCCATTAAAAAGCGGAAAGGGTAATTAAGATGTTGTTACGCAATATATTACTAAGTGCCTTTCTATCATTTTCAGTGTTAGGTTGTTTCGGGCAAAAGGTTGATTTAAAACCTTCAATCACCGTCTGGCATTGGATGACCGACCGCGATGCCACCTTCCAAGAACTTTCTAAAAAATATGAAACCTTAACTGGGGTAAAAGTAAATTTTGAGCTTTACGCTCCTTCTGAAGCTTATGCGCAAAAAATTCGTGCTGCGGCACAAGGTATAAATCTTCCCGATATCTTCGGAGTTTTAGGTGATAAAATGGACTTTAGCGCTTTTATTCGCGCTGGTCATATTCTTGATTTAACTCCTTATATGGAGGCTAACAACAATAATTGGAAAAATACTTTTTTCCCGAAAGCCCTGGCGGTAAATGAATTTACTCCCGGCAATAGTTATGGCATTAATCCAGGTATTTACGGGGTTCCGATCGATATCACCACCATCCAAATGATTTACAATAAAAAACTTTTTATGCAATTAGGATTAGATCCTAATCGTGTGCCTAAAACTTTACAGGAATTTTTAGAGATTGGTTCTAAAATTCGTGCTGCAGGGATGCAGGGATTAGTTTCTGGGTGGGGTGAGGTTTGGATGATTGATTGTTTAGCGAATAATTTTGCTTTTAATATTATGGGCCAAGATAAAGTATTGGCGACGATTAAGGGAGAAGTTCCTTATGATGATCCGGATTGGATTAAAGTTTTTTCTGTTTTTGAACAGATGCAAGACTCTGGTGTATTGGCCAAGGGATTAGTGACGATGATTAATAAATCTGCCGAGCAACTTTTTGCCAATGAAAAAGCGGTTTTTGCTTTTAATGGCTCTTGGTGTGTAAATGTTTACAAAGGAATGAATTCTGATCTTGATTATGGAGTAATGCTTCCGCCGCAGATTAGTGAAAAATATCCAGTTTCGATTTGGGGAGGAGCGGGTTCTTCTTTTGTCATTAATGCGCGTTCTAAAAATAAAGAGGAAGCAGTAAAGTTTCTCATCTGGTTAATGGATCAAGATCAGCAGGCGTATTTAGCAATTTCTACCAATAATTTACCAGCCAATAAAAATAGTTTGTCTAAGATTCCGGAAGTGCTTGCCCAATTTGCGCGTGGGATGAATTATGCTACGCATCCTAATGTTTGGGAGGTCTCCGAGTCTTCTTTAGTTACGGAAACTTTTGACCGCGGGATTCAATCGATTATTATCGGAGAGAAAACTCCGCAACAGGTAGCTATAGAAGTGCAAAAGATTAAGGCTAGAGAATTAGCTAAAAGAAGAGCACAATGAAGTTAAAAGATGCTTTAGAAAATTATGTTTTTGTTTTACCGGCGGTAGCGATCTTTACTGTATTTTATATTATTCCTTTTATTTGGGGTTTTCAGTGGGTACTTTTTGAGTGGGACGGAATTTCTTTTACCAAGATATTTGTTGGTTTAGCAAATTTTAAAGAGATTTTTACCCAAGATAGTAATTGGTGGCAGTCGATTGGCAACGCTGGCTACATAACTTTAATTGCCTTAACTTTTCAGAATATTTTGGCTTTCATGTTGGCTTGGGCCTGCGACCGCGAAATTAGGATGAAGAATTTTTATCGGGTAATCTTCTTTATCCCACCGGTTCTTTCAGAAATTGTTGTAGGGATGGTTTGGCGGTTTATTATTAATGATGTTGAAGGAGCTAATATTATTAATCGCTTGTTGGCGACTGTAGGATTTCCTAATCTGATGCATAATTGGCTTTCTGACCCAAAAACTGTATTAACTACAGTATCATTGGTACATTGTTGGAAAGGTTTTGGCTGGGGATTTCTAATCTTTTTAGCCGGCCTGCAAACTATTCCGCATCAACTTTATGAATCAGCACGTGTTGACGGAGCCAATGCTTGGCAGACATTAAGAAAAATTACTATTCCTTTGATGATGCCGGTAATGGTCTTGGTAGCGATATTGACAGTTTTAGGTTCTATGCAATCGTTTGCCTTAATTTTGGGGATGGTCGGTGGAGAATTTGCTGGGCATACTTCTGTTCCGGTGTTGAGGATTTTAGCATCCATGCGTAGTTCATCGCCTAGGTTTGGTTATGCTTGCGCTCAGGGGCTTAGTTTTGGGATGATTTTAGTAATTATTTCGTTTATCCAGTACCGTTTTTCTAAGAAAGGCCAGTAAATGGCGAGACGTGCATTTTACTACAATAGTAAGAAGTTTTTAATCAATACGTTGGTGCATGTTTTTTTAATCAGCGTAGTGATTACTTGTCTTTATCCGCTATTGTGGATGATTGTTTCTAGCCTTAAAACACAAGATCTTATTTTTAAAGATATCTCTTTGATTCCGCATCAGTTTCATTTTGAAAATTATGTTCATGCTCTTAGGGAAGAAGGTTTCGGTCGGAGTTTATTTAATAGTGTAATTTATACTAGCGTTTCAGTTTTTAGTATTTTAATTATTGCTTCATTGGCAGGATATGCTTTTAGCCGTTTACGTTTTCCTGGAAGAAATGTTTTGTTCTTTATGTTTATGGTAGCCATGATGATCCCGATTCCAGCGAGCTTTGTGCCGTTATATCTTTTGTTGAATAAATTACATTTAAGGGATACTCCTATTGGATATATTTTATGCATGATTAGCGTTGGTCTTTCGGTAAGTATATTTTTATTAAAAACATTTTTTGACCGGATTCCTCGAGAGATGGAGGATGCTGCACGCATTGACGGTTGCTCTAAAATGGGAACCTGGTGGTATGTGGCGCTTCCGTTGGCTAAGCCGGTTTTAGCGGTAGTGATTATATTTAACGCATTAAATATTTGGAATGAATATATTTTAGCTTTGATTGTTTTTGATTCGCGTAAGTTTATGCCGTTACAGGTAGCTTTGCAGATGTTTCAAGGAGAATATGTAACTAATTATCCTCTGCTAATGGCTGGCTTGACAATTGCGGCTTTACCCATAATTATTGTGTATTTATTAATGCAGAAATATATTATTAAAGGAATTACCAGTGGCGCGGTAGTTGGGTAAAAAATGTTTAATATTGCTTACGCCAGGCGTATTTGTTATAATGCAACCTTTATTATTATGGAGTTAATTAAAAAGGAGAACAATTAATGGGGCAGCCAGTGAATCAGTCAAAACACCACGTTACAGCTCACAAGGATAAGATCTCCTTTTTTCAGAAAGCCGCTTATAGTCTCGGATCACTAGTTAATCAATTCCAGGCTGCGGCAATTGGATCTCTAGTTATTGTTTTAAACTTAGGGCTGGGGATGAATCCGGCTTTAGTTGGTCTTCTAGGGGCAATCCCACGTTTAATTGATGCTTTTTCAGATCCGTTAATTGGTTATGCTTCAGATAATACTCGCACACGTTGGGGACGACGTAAACCTTGGATATTTTTTGGTGCACTTTCTTCAGGCGTTTTATTTGCCTTGTTGTTCCAACTCCATAAAGGACATGTTGAAAGTTTTTATTTTTGGTATTTTTTAATTATTCAGTGTTTCTTTGTGGTTTCTTTTGCTTGTTATTCTATCCCTTGGATTGCACTCGGCTATGAAATGACGCCGGATTATCATGAGCGCACCCGCCTGCAAGGATTTAGTAACTTCTTTGCACAAATTGCCTGGTTAGTCGCACCTTGGTTTTTTAAAATCATGAACAATAAGACGATGTTTGTCGATATTGTTCAAGGGGCTCGATCAATTTCAATTATGGTCGGAGTTTTTATTGTGGTGGGTGGTATACTACCAGCGATTTTTAACAAAGACTTTTTGCTAACTTACCCAGGGTCCAAAGAAAGAAGGGGTATCTAAATGTTATAAAAAGTCTTTTGAGTAATTGCGCCACTTCTTTAAAATGTCGTCCTTTTGTTAAGTTGATTGCGGTAACTTTTTTAATCTTTAATGGATTTATGTTGGCTTCTGCTTTTACCCTTTATGTTATCGTCTATTATGTTTACGGCGGAGATTGGGGTAAAGGTGGAACATTGTTAGGTTGGTTTGGTACGGCCAGTTCGATCTTTACTTTTATTGCTATTTCTTTAACCACTTGGATTTCGACGAAATTAGGAAAGCGTAAAACTTTTTTAATTGCCATGTGTATTGCTATTTTTGGCTATGCTTTGAAATGGATTGGGTATAATCCGGCGCATCCTTATTTATTAATGATTGCCGTTCCGTTTTTAGCCTTTCATTTGGGAGCGCTTTTTACCATGGTGCCTTCGATGGTCGCCGATGTTTGCGATTTAGATGAACTGCAGTGTGGCACACGTCGAGAAGGTATGTTTAGCGGTATTTATTGGTGGATCCAAAAACTTGGTCAAGCCGGTGCTTCAATTTTAGCTGGAGTACTGCTTAATGTTACCGGTTTTAATGTTGTTTTAGGTGCTAATCAGGGAGCGCAAACTTTATTGTATATGCGGCTCTGCGATGTGGGTATCCCGATTGTTACTTCTATAATTGCTATGTTTATTATTATGACTTTTGATATTTCAGAAGCTAAGGCCTATGATATACGCGGCCAGGTGGAAAGACGTCGCGAAGAAAGACGTCAAGAACAAGTACGAGTCGATGAAGAAAAGCGTCGGGGAGAAAGAAGAGATTAAAAGTTAAGGCAATGGTTTAAATTAGATAAAATGAGAGTGATAAAAAAAATAATCTTAATATTTATATTATTGCTAGCGGCCCAAGGTGTCGCAGTACTTGCGGATCAATTGCAAGCAGCCCAACCTGCGCCAGTTGTCCAGAAGCTCTCTGCCAGCGAGCTGACTACAAAGGCTTGGGTTGCTCATGGTAAACGTGATCTGGAAGCAACCAATAAATATACTCAGGAGTGTATTGATTTATATAAAGATCAAGCAGAAAAAGAGCAGGCAGGTTTAGCTGCTCTGCCTAAAAATAAAAATGAAATTGAAGCAGTGCAGACATTAAATGATGTGGCTACTTGTTATTTTATTCAGGCGGAGAGTTTATTGCGTCAGCAAAAAATAGATGAGGCTAAAAAAATATTTCAGTTAATTATTGATAAATATTCTTTTGCGCAGAGCTGGGATGCTCGCGGTTGGTTTTGGTCGCTAGGATTAGCTTCACAACAGACTTTAAAAAAGATTGAATCTGGTACGATTGAAGTGGTGACAAAGCCGACAGTTAGCCAATTAGTTACGAAATTATCTTTATTTGATCCGGGCACAGAAGAGATCGTGGACTATGAAAAATATGGTAAGTTTGAAGGGATTGCCACTAAAGAGTATAAATATACGATTACTGACCAGGAAGGTTTAATTAAAGCTGTTGGTGAAGGAATTTATCCTAATAGTGGCGCAGTAAGAAAAGATCCGATTTTTAAAGAAGTAATTCAACAAAAACGCTTGGAAGGCGAGGTCTGGGATTTTCTTTATTCTCCGGATTTACAGGCGGCCTTTGTTAAGTGGGCTACTTCTAGTGAACCGCAGGGGATAAAATTATTTTCTACTGGAATGATTCTTGAAAAAGCCGGTTTACTTACTCAGGCAGTTAAATGTTATTATTCGATTGTAATAAATTTTCCGGGTAGTTATGGTTGGACTTATTGGCATACACCTTGGTATGTGGGTCAAGCGGCGATTGCGAAAATAAATTATTTGCTTAGGCGTAATCCACAGTTAGGTTATAAATTAGACGGTACACAAATTGATATTATTAATGGTTTTGACAATGATATCTCAAATGATCTAACGGTAACTAATCCTGGAAAGTTTGTAAAAGTGGATATGGTTGCTGAAGCAGCAAAAGTTAAGCCGACGGCTGAATCTTTAGGCATTAAAAGGAAAGTCGGTAATGGTAAAGTACGTTTAGTACAATATAATAATAATGATTGGCAATTGTTGGTTGAGGATCAACCTTATATTATTAAGGGGATTACTTATGCCCCGACTAAAGTTGGACAGTCTCCAGATGATGGCACGGTTAAAAACTGGATGGAGGAAGATTTAAATAAGAACGATAAAATTGATGGCCCTTATGATGCTTTTGTAGATAAGAATCGTAACAATCTTGCCGATGCGGATGAACCTGCGGTGGGAGATTTTAAATTGATGCAAGATATGGGGGTTAATACCCTGCGACTTTATCATCATCCTTTAAAAATAAATAAAGAACTATTGCGTGATATGTATAATACTTATGGGATCCGCGTAATTATGGGTGATTTTTTTGGTAAATATGCGATTGGTTCTGGAGCAGCTTGGAATCCTGGTACAGATTATAATAATGAAGAGCAGAAGAAAAAAATGATTGAATCAGTTACTAAAATGGTGAATGAGTTTAAAGATGAACCTTACATTTTGTTTTGGCTTTTGGGTAATGAGAATGTTTACGGCTATGCCTGTAATGCTGATCAATATCCAGAAAGTTATTTTAAGTTTGCTAATGAAGTAGCTAAGATTATTAAAGCCATTGATCCCAATCATCCGGTGGCAATTTGTAATGGTGATATTTTATTCTTAGACAAATTTGGTAAGAACTCTCCGGACGTAGATATCTTTGGCACAAATGCTTATCGGGGAGATTATGGGTTTGGTGCCTTGTGGCGACAGGTTAAAGAGCAAGCCAATAAGCCGGTTTTTATTACCGAGTTTGGTTGTCCGGCATATGCGCAAGGAAAAAGTATTGATGAAGCCGAGGAGCTACAGGCACAATATCATTTAGGCTCTTGGGAAGATATGCAAAATAATATGGCTTTTAATGGTGGTGCAGGTAATGCTTTGGGCGGAATAGTTTTTGAGTGGATGGATGAATGGTGGAAGGCCTATGAACCAGCGATTCATGATGAAAAAGGTTTATGGACTGGGCCGTTTCCGGATGGTTATATGCACGAGGAATGGTTAGGTTTAGTTGGCCAAGGCGATGGAAAACAAAGTCCGTTTTTGCGTCAATTACGCAAAGCTTATTATATGTATCAAAAAAAGTGGAAATAATAATAATAAGTAAAAAAACAAAAGGGGGTGTAGCATGAAGAAGTTGTTAGTAGTGTTATTGGCTTTAACTCTTTTGGTTCCGGCAATTGCCGTAGCTGAAGAGAAGGCCGCAGCAGATCCTAAGGAGTTTGTGGTTTACTTGGATAAAAATGCCAAAGACAATCATTATATTCCTTCTGGATGGATGGGTGATACTGGCGATATTAAAATGAATGATCAGTGCGCAGATAATCCACACAGCGGAACCACTAGCATTCAGTTTGTTTATACCGCTAAAAAATCACAGAATCAAGGTTGGTCCGGTGTTAATTGGCAGAATCCTTCCAACAATTGGGGAAATAAAAAAGGTGGATTTGATTTAACCGGCATGACCAAGCTCACTTTTTGGGCCCGTGGCGCAAAAGGCGGAGAAGTATTGCAAAAAGTAACCGTGGGTGGAATTAAAGGTACCTATCCGGATACTTTGCTTGTAGAGATGGGGCCGATTACTTTAACTAGTGATTGGAAGCAGTATACCGTTAATTTAGTAGGTAAAGATCTTTCTTATGTTAATGGTGCTTTTGGTTGGGCGACTAATGCTGATTTAAATCCTGATGGGGCGACATTTTATATGGATGATATAAAATTTGAAGCTGATTCTACTTTAAAACCCGAAGGTAAAACATCACAGGTAATGCCATTTTATATCTATGCTGATCGTTCTAGTGTAGCCAATCATTTTATTCCTTCTGGTTACATGGGTGATTACAGCGATATAAAATATGATGGTTCTTCAAAAGAAGATCCTTATTTAGGTGATACTTGTGTAAAAATAGTTTATAATGGAAAAGCTTCCCAAGGTGCACGTTGGGCAGGTTTCTTCTGGCAGAATCCGGCAAACAACTGGGGTAGTGTTGATGCTGGGTATGATCTTTCCAAAGCAACCAAACTCACCTTTTGGGCTCGCGGTGAAAAAGGTGGCGAGCGCATCGAAGAGTTTAAAGTGGGTGGCATTATGGGAGAGTTCTCTGACACAGATAGTGCGGCGATTGGTCCAGTGCTCTTAAATAAAGAGTGGACTCAATATACTATTGATTTAAAAGGCAAAGATATGTCTTATATTATCGGTGGTTTTGCCTGGTCAGCTAATGTTGATAATAACCCGGAAGGCGCAACGTTCTATCTGGATGAAATTAAGTTCGAATAATAATAGTAGTATGGTTATCAAAGTTACAGGTTACAAGCGTTTTTTGCTTGTAGCCTGTAGCTTTTTGTTTATATTTATTCTTTCTGCCTGTCAAAGCCGTCCTGGCGTTTATATCCAAAAATTAAAAAATCAAAATTATCGTTTAATGGTGAATAGCCGTCCATACATTGTTAAAGGGGTTTGTTATAATCCGATTCCTATTGGTGAAACTTATACCTATGATTGGTGGAGCGATCCAAATAAGCCATGGCTTGTTGATGGTAAATTAATGAAAGAGATGGGGGTTAATACTGTTCGTCTTTATCAGACGTATGATAATTCTGAAAAAGTAAAACAAGTAATTCGTGATCTGTATAATTTATATGGAATTCGTACACTCTTAGGTGATTGGTTAGGTTTTTGGGAGTATCCTTGTCCTTTTTACGGTGATCAAAAATTTCAAGATAAAATAAGACAACAAGTATTAGAGATGGTCCGTCTTTATAAAGATGAGCCTGGAGTCTTGGGCTGGATTCTAGGAAATGAAAATAATTATTCTTGCCTAGGGCATGTTAATCCCTGGAGTAGTCCAGAAGTAGATTTAGAGCCTGATCCGCAGAAACAAAAATTAATGCGGGCTAAAATTTATTATTCATTTGTAAATGAGATATCTCAAGCGATACATAAAATTGATAAACAGCATCCAGTAGGGTTAGGTAACGGTGAATTAGTTGGCCTAGATTCTGCGAATAAGTATTGTCAGGATGTGGATTTTGTCGCTTGTATTATTTATCGGGGAAAGACCTTTGGTAATCTTTTTAAATCGCTTAAGGCGACATTTGATAAACCGATTCTTTTGGCGGAGTTTGGCGCGGATTGTTATGATGCTTATTTAAAAAAAGAAGATCAGGATATGCAGGCATTTTTTCTACAGTCGCAATGGAGCCAGATTTATGAAAATTTAGCTAACAATAAATTAGGTGCCGGTAATTGTTTAGGGGGCACGATCTTTGAATGGACCGATGAATGGTGGAAGCATAATCCAGATGACCCCGCAGCCTGGAAAGTGCATGATACATTAAATGGTTGGTCTAACGGTAGTTATTATTTTGATATCCGCGCCGCGGAGAATAAAAATATGGATGAAGAGTGGTTTGGCATAGTTGCGCTGGGTGAAAATATAGAGAATGAAGTAACCGTTGACCAGGGGTTAAACAAACGCATCCCGCGAAAAGCTTATTATGTGGTGAGAGAGTTTTGGAAGAATCCGGTTACCGTAAAAAATCAGAACAAAAAATAAATTAGGAGGCCAGTCATGCAAAAATTTTTAAATTCTTTTGTGTTATGTTTAGGCGTCTTATTCTGCCTACCTGTAGCATCTTTTGCATCACAAACCAATTGTTCTGTAGTGGAAGAATTAAAAACAAAATATTTATCGGCTAATCAATACAATGAATTTATTACTGCTCTGGATGGTTTAAAAGAAAAAGATAAGGCCAATCAACTTTGCTTAAATTATTATAAAGCTCAAGCTCGTTTTTTGCAGCTTAAATATTTAGAAGAAAAACAATCTTGGGATGATTACTTTGCTAATGGTAATACTTATCGGGATCAGTTAGTGCAGAGTGCTAAGAAAGTTATTGATCAAGCCGATGCCGGTGATGCCTTGAAAGTAAAAAGTAGATTATTGTTGTGGCAATTTCATTACGGTCAGCAAGATGCTTTTTGTGCACCGGCTTTAGATGATTTAGTCTCAGACGTTAATGCTTATGCTCAGACTTCTAAGGATACAGAGTTAATCAAAGATGTTGCCGATAGTCTTTCGATAAATGGTGAGAAATCAAAAGCACGTCAAATTTATAAACTTTACGTTGATCAGTTAGTGGCCGGTAAGCTTACGGATTTAGAGCTTAAGCAAATTGCGGCTGGTTTTTATAAAGAAGGTAATTTAGAGTTAGCACAATCAATTTATGATATTTATATAGAAAGAATTTCAAAAAGTTTAGCTACTGAAAAATTAATTCCGGAGTTATTTGAAATTGCTAGTCTTTTTGTCTATAAGCCGACTGGTTTTTTTGATATGGCTTATGCCGAAGAGATTTATGCCAAGATAGAGGCACTGGGACAGAAGAATGTTTTTAACCAGGAGACAATCTATTTGCGTGCATTTAACTTAGAGAAGTTAAGAGACTATAAATTAGCTGCAGAGCTTTATGCGCAATTAACGCAAAACTATCCTGATTCTAAGCATTTTGATGAAGCAATCTATAAAATTGCTATGATTGATACTTATGCTTTAGCCAATGTTGATGAAGCTAAGAAAAATTTTCAGATACTTACTGCAAAAACTGTATTGAGTCCTCAGGTTATCTCTAGTTTTTATCAACTAGGTTTGTTAGCGCAATGGGAGAGCGATAACGTTAAATCCAAAGAGCTTTATGAATTATTATTGAAGAATGCCGCAGATAAATATGGTTCAACTGTCGCCCAGGCTAAAGAGAGACTGGATGAAATAGCGCAGGGCAAAGTGTTGAGTTATAATTTAAAAAGTTTCTTAGACCTTTCCTTAAAAAATGAACATGTGCCTACTGAAATGGGAAAATCTGAGTTAGAGTCTTCCGGATACATTTTAACTCCGGGTCAAAAAGTCACGATCTCTTCTGTAGTGAATATGCCTTCCAGTGGTTGTAATCAGGTTGAGTTGCAGTATTTATGGAGTGGGGATTTAGGAGATGCTGCTCCGGGTGTAATGGAAGCAAGTTTTTCTCCGACCTATGCTGATCCTGGAACTAAAGCGATTAATACGGTAATTATTTCTCCCGGAGGAGCTGCCGATCGCTTTTTTACCATGATTGATGTCTATTAATTGCAGCTGATTACAAAAAATCTTTTTATTTTTCTAAATTAATCGATTCACTTGAAATTACTTGACTTAAGACTTTTTTAGTAGTAAAGTGAAATAAATATTTTAGATAATTTTAGGGGAGAAATATTTTTTCATGTCCTTAATTAATTTACAAAAAGAGTCTTTTAGCGAAAAAGAGAAACGTAATATTGAGATCCTGGGCATTTTGAGAAAAAAAGGCCCGATTAGTCGGCCGGTTATCTCTCAAGAGATGGGAATCAATATTGTCAGTGTTTCTAATTATATCGATGGGTTTATTAAAAGCAATTTAGTTTATGAAAAAGAATTAGATGTCTCTGAAGGTGGGAGACGTCCGGTTTTATTAGATTTAAATCCGCGGGCTGGCTATGCTATTGGCGTAGGATTAAATCTAATGAATATGGTTGGGCTCTTAGTAGATTTAAAGGGTGATATTATTACCAAAACGCAAATTGCCCGGCCTCAAGCATCAGTGAAAGAAGTTTCGGAGTGTCTTTTAGAGATTGTGCGGGAAATTTTAAGACGTTCTAAAGGATACGTTGAAAATATTAGAGGTATTGGTGTAGGGGTAGCCGGATTGATTAATAAAAAAGATGGATCAATCCGTTGGCCGCAGAAAATGGATCACTATTACACTTATGCTTCAGTGGACCTGCCGTTAAAAGGATTAATTGAAAAAGAGTTTAATCTACCGACATTAATTGAAAATGATGCATCTTGTGCTTGTTTTGGCGAGCATTGGTTAGATTTAGGGGAGACTTATAAGAATGTAGTTTATATGTTCTCCGGAGTGGGTTGTGGCATTATGATTAATGGTGAGCTTTACCGTGGTTGGCAAGGTTATGCTGGTGAAGTTTCTGTTTATAACTATAAGGAACAGGATTTATTTAATTGTAACAGTGGATCTCCTTGTTTTATTAAACGCTGGGATATGGATTTAGGGATTGTTGATGAACTAAGAGCCATCTTACTTAAAGACAAAGAGAAGGCCGCAGAGTTTTCACGCGTTACCTCTACAAATATTGAAAATTTAGATTTAAAAAGTATCTTTAATGCTTCGCGATTAAAAAATGCCGTGGCTTTAGCAGTTTTAGAAAAAGCGGCAAAAAGATTAGGGATAAAAATTGCCTCGATTGTTAATTTGCTTAATCCGCAAATTGTAGTCATTGGTGGAGGGTTTGAGGAGTCCGGTGAAGAGTTTTTAAATACTGTACGCAACACGGTAATGGATTGGGCTTTTCGTGAAGCAACTAGTGAATTAAAAATTGTTTATTCTCAATTAAGAGAGAATGCTGTGGCCATGGGGGCGGCAAGCTTGGTTTTAGAGAGAGTATTCGCCCAACTATAGTCGGGGGGAATTATGGAACAAAAAACAAAAATTATTATTATCGTTTTAGCAGTTGTTGCCGCAGCTTGCTTTTTTCTTTTTATCCAGGCTTCTAGTCAACAGCAAACACTAGTTAGAGAAGCCAATGATTTAAAAAGTGAAAACTCTGTTTTAATGAACAAGGTTAGTCAGCTGGAAAATGATTTAAGAAGTAATCAAAGCAAAATTAATGATTTAAAAGATGAAAGAGATAAAGGCCTAGAAGCATTAGATGGCTTACAAAGAAAGTATGATCAAGCAGTTAAGGCCAGAGACGAATTAATTCAGAAATTTAAAAAACAGAGCCAACAGGAAATTAGGCAACCAGAGATTAGCCGGGTTCCTGAGAGTAATGATGCTTATTGGGGTCAGATACTTAAAGCTAAAACTGATTTAGAGTTACAATTATCAACTATTCGTACTGATCTGCGCAGTTTACAGATTGCTAATGAATCATTGCAAAGAGAAAAAAGTGTTTTAGAGATGGACGTTAACAGTCTGCGTAATGAAAAGAAAGATCTTTTAAGGCAATTAGATTATAATCAGAAACTTTTAGATAGCATGGCGCAAGAGGTGGTGCGTGAAAGAAACGATAAAACCGGAATCCAGGATTCATTAAAAACACTTAAAAATGATAATGATATTTTGAGCCGACAATTAAAAAGTTTGAATAATCGTAAAAGTGTTTTAGATCAAAAAGTGCAGAGCCTTCAGGATGGTAAATCTATTGTCGAGAAGCGCTTGAATGAGATGGATACGATGTTAACTGATAGAATCTCTCAAATTGATTCTCTTAAAAATGAATTAGATGCGATTAAAAGTGGTAAAGCTGGAGCGATTACTGATAAGAAAAAAGAGTCAGTGGAGTTACCGGCAATCGTCGTTAAATCATCACCTGGAGCGCAAAAAGCCACTGTTCAGGAGTTCTTAGGAAAGGTTTTGGCTGTAAATACTGATAATAATTTTGTCGTGATTGATTTAGGATCTGCCGCCGGAGTTAAAGCTGGAGACATGTTTAATGTCTTTCGTGCGGGTAAATCTATTGGCACTATTTCGGTAATTCAAACGCGAGATAATATTTCAGCTTGCGATATTAAGAGAATGAGTACTGCGCTGAAAATTGGCGACAATATTAAGTGAGCACCTTAAAGTTTTATCTGGCGAAATCCTACCAAGTTTACGAGGTAGGATAGGCACCTTAAAGTTTTACTTGGCGCAATCCTGCCGAGTTTACGAGGCAGGGTAAGCACCTTAAAGTTTACTTAAAATATAAATGACTCGAACTAAAAAACCAGCAACTGCCTCTCGAAATAATTCCATCGTGGATGTTGCCCGCGCTAGTGGTGTCTCAATTACTACCGTTTCTCGTGTAATTAATAAAATCGGAACCGTTAAGGAAGCTAACCGCATTAGAGTAATGAATGCGGTTAAAGAATTAAAATTTTCGCCTTCTGTACTTGCCCAGCGCTTAGCTACCGGCAAAAGCAATGTAGTGGCTTTAGTGATTCCGCGTTATGAAGGGGTGTTTTATTCATTTTATGCCCTAGAGTTAATTCGTGGCGTGGGAACGATGTGCGAGGTTTTAAAATTAGATTTGCTTTTACATTTAACGGATGCGCGCACTCCGTTGTCGTTACGCGGATTAGGGGGAGTAATTTTTTCAGATATTATCGGTAATCGTCCGCAATTAGAAGATTGTTTAGCTAAAAATCTTCCCTGCGTAGTAATTAATAATTATGTAGATGATTTAGAAGTTTCCTGCATTGCTATTGATAATGCCGGAGGAGCCGAGAGTGCCGTTAATTATTTGGTAGAGCTGGGCCATAAAAAAATTGCTCATATTACCGGAGATGTGATGACGCAAGCTGCCGCCAAGCGACTAGAAGGTTATAAGCGCGCATTAACTACTCATAATATTAAGGTAAGAGAAGATTACATATTTCAAACCGATTACTCTCGCGGTCAGGCTAGATCGGCAGCGGAAAAATTATTTAAATTAGCGGATCCGGCTACAGCAGTTTTTGTGGCCTCTGATGCCATGGCTTTAGAGGTGATGGCAGTAGCTCGTGAATTAGGGAAAAATATTCCTAATGATTTGTCGATTGTAGGTTTTGATGATAATCCTTCTGGGTTATACGGCCCGGTAGGTTTAACTACGGTGCGTCAGCCATTAATTCGCATGGCTGAAGAAAGTGTTAAAGAGTTAAATCGTTTGATTGCTTTAAATAAAAATGCCGCAAAAAAAATTCTGCTTCCTGCAGAATTGGTTATTCGAGAGTCTTGCAAGCCCTGTTAGAGACAGGCTGCCACAAGCAGCCGTTAGCTGTCTGTAATGTTTGTCTCTAACAGGGCAAGCCTAACACCCTCGGGTAAACTCTAAATACAATCCATTGTGGAGAAGAAAAATTTTTATACTATATATTGTAAATTTATTTGTTGACATTAATAATCTCTTTTGTTATATTGCTTAAGTAATTTGTTTAAACCATCCTAATTATTCGAGGTGAAAAATGGATTTAAAGTTATCTCCTAACGCCATCAAAGTCTTGGAACGCAGATATCTGCTTAAAGACAAAGAAGGCAAACTTATCGAAACTCCCGAACAATTATTTGTTCGCGTAGCCAGTGCCATTGCCATTGCCGATAAACAATACGGGGCAACGGAACAAGAAATTAAAACTCTGGCAGAATCATTTTTTAAAATGATGACGAGTCTAGAATTCTTACCCAATTCTCCTTGCTTAATGAATGCCGGAAAAGAACTTGGTCAGCTCTCGGCTTGTTTTACGCTTCCGATTGAAGATTCCATGGAATCAATTTTTGAAACCTTAAAAGTCACGAGCTTAATTCATAAATCTGGTGGCGGAACTGGTTTTAATTTTTCTCGCCTGCGACCAAAGAATGCAGTAGTTAAAACTACTGGCGGTGTCGCCAGTGGTCCGATTTCCTTTATGCGCGTTTATGATGCGGCTACCGAAGCGGTTAAACAGGGTGGATCGCGTCGCGGAGCTAACATGGGAATCTTACGCGTAGATCATCCGGATATTATGGAGTTTATTACCTGCAAAGAAAATAATAATCATATTACTAATTTTAATATCTCGGTTGCCATTACCGATGAGTTTATGCAAAGGTTAGCTAGGGGTGAGGATTATGATTTAATTGACCCACACACGCATAAACCGGTGCAAAAGATTAATAGCAAAGATGTTTTTAATTTAATCGTTAAACAGGCGCATAAAAATGGGGAGCCAGGAATTATTTTTATTGATCGCATTAATCAATATAATCCGACGCCAAAATTAGGGATGATTGAAAGTACTAATCCTTGCGGCGAACAACCGTTATTGCCTTATGAGTCTTGTGATCTGGGCTCGATTAATTTAGATCAGATGACTAAGAAATCCGGTTCACGTTGTGAGATTGATTGGGAGAGACTTAAAGAAGTAACTTCGTTAGCGGTACATTTTCTAGATAATTTAATTGATGTGAATAAATTTCCGTTAGCGGAGATCGAAAAAGCGACTAAAGCTACCCGTAAGGTTGGTTTAGGGGTGATGGGATGGGCCAGTTTATTAATTCGTTTAAATATTCCTTATTGTAGCGATGAAGCAGTGGCCTTAGCGGAAAAAGTTATGTCTTTTATCTTGGAAGAATCAAATAAAAAATCTTTAGAGCTAGGAAAGAAGAAGGGAGTTTTCCCAGCTTTTAAAGGTAGTATTTATGATCGTAAAGATGGCACAACTAAAATGCGTAACGCCACATTAACTACTATTGCTCCCACCGGAACGATTAGTATTATCGCCGGTCCTTGTTCCTCAGGGATTGAGCCGCTATTTGCTTTATCATATTATCGCAACGTTATGGATAATGATAAGCTGGTTGAAGTTGAACCGTTATTTGAACAAGTGGCGCGTCAACGCGGGTTTTATAGCCGTCAGTTGATGGAAAAAATTGCCGAGAGCGCTTCAATTAAAGATATTAAAGAAATTCCTGAAGATGTGCGTCGTATTTTTGTCACCAGTCATGATATCACTCCGGAGTGGCATATTAAGATGCAGGCAGCTTTTCAGAAGTATGTGCATAATGCTACTAGTAAGACGATTAATTTTCCGCACGAAGCGACGATTGAAGAGGTGCGTAAGTCTTATACTATGGCCTTTGATTTAAATTGCAAAGGAATTACCATTTATCGCGATCGTAGTCGCGAAGAGCAGGTTTTAAATGTGGGTAAACCTAAAGAGAAGGCAGAAGTAAAAGCGATGCATGAAGTTAAAAAAGAGATTGCTCCTCGTCCTAGACCTGAGGTGATTATCGGTACAACCACTAAAGTTTCTACCGGATGCGGCAATCTTTATGTGACGATTAATATTGACGAAGATGGTAAGCCGTTTGAATTATTTACTCAGATGGGTAAAGCCGGAGGGTGCGCGGCTAGTCAGTTGGAAGCTACCGGTCGACTAGTATCTTTAGCTTTTCGTGCTAATATTGAAGTAAAATCAATTATTGAACAGTTGCGCAATATTCGTTGTCCTTCTCCGTCTTGGGAAAAGGGTCAGAGAATATTTTCTTGTGCTGATGCGATTGCTCGGGTGATTGAGCGTAGACTGGTTAATGTTCAACCGATTCCGGTAGCGGCAGAGTCAGTAGCGATTCCGATGAAGCATTCCCATGATGATCAGATCCAAACCTCAGATTTAGATGAGCAGATCAACATTGTTGGAATGTGCCCGGATTGCGGAGGCACGCTGCGTCATGAAGAAGGGTGCGTTAAGTGTCAAGGCTGTGGTTATTCTAAGTGCTAAAATAAAATTGGGGACAGTAAATATTTATTTTTAATAAATTGTTTGCTGTCCCCAATATTCTATTATTATCTCCATGAAAAATTTTCAGATTATAGTCATCGGTGCCGGTCACGCTGGTATCGAAGCAAGCCTGGCGTGCGCCCGCATGGGTGTAAAAACGTTGTTATTAACTTTAGATATTAAATCTATTGGTCGTATGAGTTGTAATCCGGCTATTGGGGGGGTCGGTAAAGGCCAACTAGTTAAAGAGATTGATGCTTTGGGCGGCCAGATGGGAAAAGCTAGTGATGCTTGTGCTATACAGTTTCGCGTGCTTAATTCATCCAAGGGTTCAGCAGTTCAGTCTTCACGGGCGCAAATTGATATGCATGAGTATAGTCGTTATATGCAAAAAATAATTTTGCATACTAAAAATTTAACGGTAGAAGCAGCTGAGGTCAAGGGATTAATTGTTGAAGAAGATAAGGTTGTTGGTGTAGTTACTCATAAAGAAAAGATTAGGACAAAAAGCGTAGTAATCTGCCCGGGAACATTTTTGGATGGCCTGATGCATATTGGCTTAAAGCATTTTAAGGGAGGCAGAATTAATGAGCAAGCTTCAATAGGTTTAGCGGATAATTTAAAAAGCTTAGGTTTTAACCTTTTGCGTTTTAAGACTGGAACTTGTCCGCGCATAGATAAAGAGAGTATTGATTTTTCCGAATTGATTGTTCAAAATGGAGATCTAGTTCCCCGCCCGTTTTCATTTTCGACAAAGAATATAAAGCAAAAACAAGTAAATTGTCATATTACTTATACTAATCAAAATACCCATGAATTAATTCGGGCAAATCTAGATCGCTCACCGCTTTATGCTGGAGTTATTAAGTCTACCGGGGTGCGTTACTGTCCTTCGATTGAAGATAAAATTGTGAAATTTGCGGATAAACAAAGACATCAAGTATTTTTAGAACCGGAAGGCTTAGGTGTAAAAGAGATTTACCTTAATGGAGTGTCTACCAGTTTACCGGAAGATGTGCAATTAAAAGTTGTGCATTCTATTGCGGGATTAGAAAAATCTAAAATTCTACGTTTTGGCTATGGCATCGAGCATATTGTGGTTGAGCCTACTCAGTTATTTCCTACTTTAGAAACGAAATTAATTAAAAATTTATTTTTAGCTGGTCAGATTAATGGTACTACCGGCTATGAAGAAGCGGCTGCCCAGGGATTAATTGCCGGGATTAATGCAAGTTTGCGTATAAAAAATAAAGAGTTATTGGTTTTGGATCGGGCGAGTAGCTACATCGGAGTATTGATTGATGATTTAACCACAAAAGGCACGCTAGAGCCTTATCGGATGTTTACCTCAAGGGTAGAATACCGTTTAATTATTCGAGAGGATAATGCGGATCTGCGTTTAACTAAAATAGGCTATGATTTAGGTTTAGTTAAAAAAAATGTTTATTTAAAAGTAGAAAAAAAATCCAAGGGGATTAAAGAAGGCCTAGTTTTTTTAAAGAAAACTTGGGTAAATTGTGCGCCTTTTAATAAGCCGTTGAGTTTAGAGAAAATATTAAAGCGTCCGGAAATTAGTATTAATGATATAAAAAAGATACATAAATTAAAATCTAATGTGCCGGAATCTGCTTGGCAGCAGTTAGAAATCGAAGTAAAATATAGCGGGTTTATTCAGCGCCAGCTTAAAGATGTAGAGCGGTTTAAACATATTGAGAAAATAAAATTGCCGGTAAATTTTGATTACAGTGGTCTAGCAGGAATCTCCCGAGAGATTAGAGAGAAGTTAGCGAAATTTAAACCGCTTAATTTGGGTCAGGCATCGCGGATCTCTGGAGTTACGCCTGCAGCGATATCATTATTGATGGTTTATCTAAGGAAAGCTAGTGGATAAGATTAAAAATTATAATTCGATAAAGAAATTCTGCACAGACGAAGGGATTGATCTTTTTGGTGTGGCCGATATTAGTAAGGTCAGGGATGAATTTAAGATTGCCCCTAAGGTTGCGCAAAATTTAGATAAGGCTATTTGTTTAGGGGTGAGGTTATCTAGCGCAGTATTATCCGAAATTGATATTGTGCCGACTAAATTATATTTTCACCATTATAAAATTGTAAATTCTTTTTTAGATTTTATTGCTTTAAGAGTATGCAATATGATTCAGAAAAAAGGTTATTTGGCCTTGGCGATTCCGGCTACACAAATTATCGATTGGCAAAAAAATATTGGACATCTTTCACATAGAAAGTTGGGGGTTTTAGCTGGCCTGGGTTGGATTGGACGTAATAATCTTTTGGTCAATGAAGAGTTTGGTAGCCAATTTCGGCTGGCTTCAATTTTAACCAATATGCCGTTTAAGGTGGACGAACCAAACAAAAATAATTGTGGAAGTTGCAAACTTTGTGTTAAGATATGCCCTTCTGGGGCAATTAAGGATCTGCCAGAAAATTTTGATCATGTAAAGTGTTTTGAAAAATTAAAAAGTTTCCAATCTCAACGACAGGTTGAACAATTTGTTTGTGGCGTTTGTGTAAATGTTTGTCGGGGAAAGAAATTGTCGAAAGAAAATATTGATTAACTGCTTAATTAAAGATTTAGTTTTAAGGAGGAGGATTATTTAAATGACCCACGAAATTATCTTTGGAGTATTAGGAGGATTAGGGCTTTTTATCTATGGTATTCGCGAAATGAGCGAAGGATTACATAAGGCTAGTGGTGAAAAGATGCGTAAAATTTTACATTCTTTAACCGGTGGGCCTAAGCGCGGAATTTTAGTTGGTGCTGGGATTACAAGCTTAATTCAATCATCATCTGCTACTACGGTGATGGTTGTGGGTTTTGTTAGTGCCGGATTGATGACTTTAACGCAATCGTTGGGGGTTATTTTTGGGGCCAATATTGGAACGACGATTACCGGTCAGTTGATTGCTTTTAAACTAACAGATTATGCTTTACCGATTATTGGAATCGGTATGATTATATCGCTGGTTGCTAAACGTAGTATTCATAAAAATATTGCAGAATTTTTATTGGGATTTGGGATATTATTTTTAGGTTTAAATATTCTAACTCAAGTATTAAAGCCTCTGGGCGAGTTGCCGTTTTTTAAAGAAATGCTCGTAAGTTTTAGTGGTAACCCTATTTTGGGAGTTTTAGCCGGGGCTATAATTACAGCTATACTGCAAAGTAGCTCTGTGACTACTGGTATGATCTTAGGATTATCGATGGCCGGGTTAATTAATTTGAATGCTGCTTTACCGCTTATTTTAGGTTGTAATATCGGTACTTGTGTTACGGCATTTATCGCTGCTGTAGGAACTAGTATTGGAGCTAAGAGAGCAGCCGCAGCTCACATTATATTTAATATTGGTGGGGTTTTGATCTTTTTGCCTTTTTTAGGACTGTTTAAACAGATAGTATCATTTACTTCTACGGATCCCACTAGAGAGATCGCTAACGCACATACTTTGTTTAATGTAATAAATACTTTAATCTTTCTTCCTCTAATCCCTTTATTTGCTAAATTTCTTACTTTTGTGATTAAAGGCGAAGATGAGGAAGAAGTAGAATATTTGCCTAAATATTTAGACAAACATCTTTTAAATACTCCACCGATTGCTATAGAAGCGGCCATCAAAGAAATAATTAGGACCTTAGGAGTTACTAAAAAGATGGTGGGCATTGCTATCCATAGTTTTATGCATAATGATTTAAGATCTTTAGATAAAATAACTCGTCGAGAAGAAGCAGTTGATTCTTTAAGAGGCGCGATTACGGATTATTTAGTGGAGTTAATGCAACAAGAGCTTAGCCAAGAAGAATCTAAAAAAATTCCTCCTTTGATTCATGCGATTAATGATGTGGAAAGAATCGGAGATCATGCCGAGAATTTACGTGATCTGACGGCACAGAAAGTAGAAAGTCGGCTTAATTTTACAGATTTGGCCAATGAAGAGATCCAGCGGATGTACGATGACATTAATAACATGATTGATTGTTCGATAAAAGCACTTCAGCAAAACGATATTAATGAGGCTAAGATTGTGATGGATAAAGAATGTCAGATCAATTTAATTCGCGATCGCCTAAAGAACAACCATACTCAGCGATTAGAAGAGGGTAAGTGCACAGTAATTTCGGGAGTAGTTTTTCTTGATATTATTAGCAATCTTGAAAAAATAGGTGATCATCTTAATAATGTGGCACAAGCGGTAGTTGAAGGTTTACAGTGGAATAAAGAAAAATGAAAAGGGCGATTAAATTAATTAATGTATTGGTTATTGTCTGGTGCGTATTTTCTTTAGGTCAAGTTTATGCTTACGATGACGGGGATTTTCAGATTTGGAATACAGATGTTGAAGAAGTGCAACTGAAAAAAGATTTAAAGTTAGTTTTGGAACAGGAATTTCGTTGGGGTAATAACTCTAGTGAATTTTATTATCAGCATTATGATGCCGGATTAACCTATGTTTTAGATAAAGCCTGGTTAGTTGGAGCAGGGTATCGGCAGATCTATGCTAGGTCTAATGTGGATACTTCATGGCAGGCGGAGAGCTCTCCTTATGCTTTTGTAACTTATTTGACAGAATTTGCCGGGTTTAAGTTTGACGATCGTAATCGTCTTGAATATCAGTATTATAGTTATCAGAATGATACGGGGCGTTATCGTAACCGCCTTACAATTAAAGCTCCCTGGAAGTTTACTAAATTAGAGATCCAGCCGTTTGTTTCAGACGAAGTCTTTATTATGATCGGTAACGCTCAGGGGTTTAATCAGAATCGTTTATCAGGCGGATTTGTTTTTAGCCCGTTAAATAATTTTAAAGCAGAAATTTATTATATGTTACTTAGTACAAAGAGTAATTCTGGAGTTTGGAAAGATTACAATGTTTTAGGGACAAAATTAAAAGTTACCTTTTAGAATTGCCCTTGACCCTCCTTATTTAGTGGTATATAATCCTTTCAATATCTCTTTTGGCTTCAGAAAATCGCATTTAATGTTATGAAAAATAAAATTGTTAGCTGGCTTAAGGATCAAGTCAAAAACTCCGGGGCCAAAGGTATAGTTTTAGGGCTCTCTGGTGGGATTGATTCTGCAGTTGTGGCGGCTTTGTGTAAGGAGGCGGTGGGGAAGAATAATGTATTAGTCCTTTATATGCCTTGTAATAGTAATATTCAGGATTTAAAAGATGCTAAGCTAGTGGCTAAGAAATTAGGAGTTAAAGATAAGTTAGTTGACTTATCTAGTGTGTATAATAATTTCTTAAAAGTTTTGCCGTCGGCTAAGGGCTTGGCGCTGGGCAATCTTAAACCGCGTTTACGCATGTCGACACTTTATTATTTTGCTAATAAATTAAATTATTTGGTCTGTGGAACTGGAAATAAATCAGAGTTAATGGTGGGGTATTTTACTAAATATGGTGATGGGGGAGTAGATATTCTACCGATTGCCGATTTATTTAAACGCCAAGTACGTAAACTGGCGCAAGAGTTAAATATTCCGCAGAATATTATTACCAAACCCCCAACTGCTGGTCTTTGGCAGGGTCAAACCGATGAAGGAGAGATGGGGATTACTTATAATGAATTAGATGATATTTTAGATAGATTATGCAATAATAAGCAACAGGTTGCTTGTAAGGCTAAGGTCAAGAAAGTTAAAAAGATGTTTAAAAATTCAGAGCATAAACGAAAAGGCGCAGAAATTTGCCGTAATTAAGGTAGGGGTATCACCCCGCGCTTATAAGGAGTTGCGCGGGTGTGTGCCCGTGCACAAGGAGGGACGAAAATGGACGAAATTTTAGAGATTTTAGAAAAAGATGGTCGGGCAAGTGTCGAAGATATTGCTAAAATGATCCGCAAATCACCGGATCTTGTAAAAAAAGCCATTAAGAAATATGAAAAAGAAGGAGCAATTTTAAAATATAAAGCGGTGATTAATAAAGATTTAATGCGCGATAGCGAGAATGAAGTTAGGGCTTTAATTGAAGTAAATATCGTGCCTCAGAAAGATTTAGGTTTTGATAAAATTGCCGAGCGGATTTATTCATTTCCAGAAGTAACCAGCTGTTATTTAATTAGTGGTACTTATGATTTATTGGTGGTAGTAGAAGGAAAGAATTTACATACTGTTTCTAACTTTGTCGCCGAAAAGCTTTCTTGTTTAGAGCATGTGCGGGGCACGGCCACACATTTTTTATTAAAGAAATATAAAGAAGATGGAGTGATTTTAAAACATAAGTCGCAGAATCAAAGGATAGCCATATCATATTAGAGAGTAGGTAGTAGATAAGAAAAAAATGGAAATATCAAAAGTAGTAGAAAAAATGCAACCTTCGGGAATTCGAGCATTCTTTGATTTGGTGCTGGGAATGAAGGAGGTTATCTCGTTGGGAGTCGGAGAGCCGGATTTTGTCACGCCTTGGCAAATTCGTGAGGCCGGAATCTACTCTTTGGAGCAAGGGTTTACTAGTTATACCTCAAATAAAGGTTTATATAAATTACGCTTAGGAATCCATCGACATTTAAAAAAAGAATTTGGTTTGGACTACTGTCCGGATGAAGAGATCTTAATTACTGTCGGAGTTAGCGAAGGGTTAGATTTAGTTTTGCGCTCGATTATTAATCCAGGTGATAAAATTTTAGTGCCGCAGCCCAGCTATGTTTCTTATGGTCCGGTTACGGAGTTGGCTGGTGGCATCCCGGTCTATATTGATACTTCCAAAGATGGATTTAAAATTACGCCTAAACTTTTAGAAAAGTATATTGATAAAAAAGTTAAAGGTATTGTTCTAAATTATCCGACTAATCCTACGGGAGTTTCTTACCGTCGTAAAGAGCTTGAGGAGATCAATAAGATTTTAATTAAAAATAAAATACTTTGTATTAGCGATGAAGTTTACGGTGACCTAACCTATGATTTTAATCATACGGCTTTTCCGACTTTGCCTAAAGCAAAAAATAACACAGTTTATTTTAATGGATTTTCAAAATCTTATGCAATGACGGGTTGGCGAGTAGGTTTTGCTTGCGGCCCTAAAGAAATTATTGCTGCCATGACTAAGATTCATCAATATACAATTATGTGTGTACCGATTACTAGTCAGATGGCGGCAGCTGAGGCTTTGGTTAGCGGTAAAAGATCTACTGAACAGATGAAGCGTGAATATAATCGTCGTCGTAAATTTATTGTCGGAGAGTTTAATGCTTTGGATTTAAAGTGTTCAATGCCACAGGGGGCTTTTTATGTTTTTCCTTGCATTAAAAACACGGGATTAAGCTCGATGGAATTTTCACGAAGATTATTGGAAGAACAGAAAGTAGCGGTAGTTCCAGGAACAGCTTTTGGCGCTTGCGCAGAAGGCTCTATTCGTATCTCTTATGCTTCGAGTATGGATAATTTAAAAGAAGCAATACGCAGAATTAGTTTATTCTTACAGAATCTTGAAGGCTAATGCCTACTCAGAAAAAAGATAATATACAGATCTATGTAAAACAGATTGAAGCTATTTCTAAGGTAGCTGGCTTGATTGCTTCGGGAATGTATTTAGAGGAGCTTTTGCGTTTAGTGGTCCAGGTCACTGCAGAGATTATGAATTCCAAAATTTCGTCATTGATGTTACTGGATCCCAATAAACACGAATTAGTAATTAAAGCTACGCAATCAATTGCGGAAGCTTATAATAAAAAACCAAATATTCCTTTGGGTAAAGGTATTGCTGGAATAGTGGCTAAAGAGAATAAAGTTGCTTGTATTTTAGATGTTAAAAAAGATATACGTTATTTAAATCAGGATGTGGCTAAACAAGAAGGCTTATGTTCTTTGGCCTGTGTGCCGCTAGCCGTAAAGGGTAGGGTCATCGGGGTATTAAATTGCTATACTTCTAAACAACATAAATTTTCTAAATCAGAATTAGATCTGCTGGGGGCCTTAGCAAATCAGGCGGCGCTGGCCATTGAAAATGCAGAGTTAGATTTAAGGGCTACTTCTGCAGAAGAAGCCTTAACTACACGTAAATTGATTGAGCGGGCTAAAGAGATTCTTGCTCAAGAGCTTTCGATATTACCATCTGAGGCATATAGATTGATTCAGAAACAAAGTATGGATATGCGTAAAACTATGCATGAAGTAGCAGAAGCAATTATTCTGGCAAAAGAGATAAAGCTTAAAAAAAATTAAATTAGATAATTTTTATAAGGAGAGATAAGATGAATTTAAGACAAAACCTTTTATTTAAAGTAAAAAGTATTGAATTAAAAAAAATTGTTTCTCCGATACCAGTCTCTACTTATTTTGGTCAAGATACTTTTAGCGTAGAGATTATGCAAAAGCATGTTTCTAAAAATACTTTCCAAGCTTTTCAAGTTTGGATTGCCGAAGGTAAAACTATCTCTCTAGCGCAAGCTAAAGAAATTGCCGGCGCCATGAAAGATTGGGCAATCGCCAAGGGTGCGACCTACTATACGCATTGGTTCCAACCGATGACCGGTCTTACTGCCGAAAAGCACGACAGCTTTATCTCTTTCTCTGGTCCGGGAAAAGTAATTGAAAAATTCTCTGGCAATAAATTAATTCAAGGGGAGCCGGATGCTTCGAGTTTCCCTTCCGGCGGCATTCGCGCTACCTTTGAAGCCCGGGGTTACACCGCCTGGGATCCGTCTAGTCCGGCCTTTATTATTGAAAGCACATTAGGCAAGACACTTTGTATCCCGACCATTTTTATCTCCTACCATGGTGAGGCGTTGGATAAAAAATTGCCCCTGTTGCGTTCAGATGAAGCTTTAAATAAAGCAGCAGTCGGATTATTAAAATTATTTGAACATAATAAAGGAGTTAAAAAAGTTATCTCTACCTGCGGAGCCGAACAAGAGTACTTTTTAATTGATAAACATTACTATAATCTGCGCCAGGACTTGATTATGACCGGACGCACCTTGGTTGGTGCACCCAGTCCAAAAGGCCAACAGCTAGAAGACCAATACTTTGGCACGATTAAAGAACGCGTCTTAAACTATATGTTTGATGTAGCCGCTGAAGCTTATAAATTAGGGATTCCGGTAATGACCCGACACAATGAAGTTGCTCCGCATCAGTATGAATTTGCTCCGATCTTTGAGGAATCAAATCTAGCCGCGGATCATAATCAGCTCCTTATGGAGTTAATGAAGAAGATCGCTTTACGTCACGGTCTGGTTTGTCTCTTTCATGAAAAACCATTTGCTGGTATTAACGGTAGCGGTAAACACTTAAATTGGTCGCTAGCCGATGATCAAGGAAACAACTTACTTAATCCCGGTAATACTCCAGAAGATAATCTGCAGTTCTTAGCGGTACTCTCAGCTGTATTAAGAGCGGTTTATCTACACGGCGATCTTTTACGTGCTTCGGTAGCTTTAGCTGGAAATGAACATCGCCTAGGGGCTAATGAAGCACCCCCTGCAATTATCAGTGTCTTCTTAGGTCAGCAGTTAGATAATATTCTTAACATGATTGAAAAAGGAGTAAAATCTAAAGTCTCAAAAGCCGATATTATGGATTTTGGGATCGGTCGTCTACCGACTTTAAGCAAAGACTCTACCGATCGCAATCGTACTTCACCTTTTGCCTTTACCGGAGCTAAATTTGAGTTCCGCGCAGTCGGCTCTTCACAGAATATCTCTACCCCGATTGCCATTATTAATACAATCATTGCCGAAAGTTTAGACTATGTAGCCGCAGAGATTAAAAAAGCGATGGGAACCAAAAAAGATTTTAATGCCGCGGTGTTACAGGTAATTTCAAAAATAGTTAAAGAGACTAAAGATATCCGCTTTGAAGGAAATAACTACTCAGAGGAGTGGGTTAAAGAAGCCAGGCGCCGTGGACTACCCAATGTTAGCTCTACTGCCCAAGCTCTAGAGACTTTGGCTAAAAAAGATAATATTGCGCTTTTTGAAAAGTATAAAGTTTTTTCTAAAGAAGAATTGGTGGCGCGTTATCACATCTGGATCCATATGTATAATCTGACCCTTGAAATTGAAGCTAACACACTGAATGAAATGGTGAACGCTTCCGTAGTTCCGGCGGGGTATAAATATGAGAGATTATTGGCTTCGGCGTTAGATAAATTGGTAAGATTAAAGAAAAGCGTGGGGTTAAAAGTAAATGCTCAAGCTTTAAATGATAAAAAAATTCATTTGACGCAAGTAGTTTCTAGTATTTATTATGTGCGCAGAAACACGCTGCTCATGGTTAAATTGCTGGAGCAGGCTAAGAAATTAAGTGATAAAAAACGCGCCGAGCTTTATTTTTCTCAACTTAAACCCCTGATGGAACATATTCGTAAACACGTGGATCAATTAGAGTGCGTAGTTTCTGACGATGCTTGGGATCTGCCGAAGTATCGGGAGATGTTGTTTATTTAATAATAAATTAGAATATAGGAGTGGGATAATGAACATTTGGCATTTGATTAAAATTGGCGGGATAACTATGGTGGTTCTTTTAATTTTATCTATAGTTTCCGTGGCGATTATTCTAGAACGGTATGTCTTTTATTATTTTAAGGCTAAACTAAAACGTAAAGATTTTATGTTAAAGATTAGACAAGCATTAAAGAGTGGAGGGATAAGTTCAGCATTAAATATTTGTAAAACTGCTGATGCCCCTTTTGTTCAGGTAGTTTATGCGGGTTTAAGTTTTTTTGATTGCAGCGAAAAAGAGATCTCCAATAATATGGAGCGGCAGGTAATTATTGAGACCGTTATTCTTGAACGTTTTACTTCTATTATTGGAACAATTGCCAGCGTATCGGTTTACATCGGACTTTTAGGTACCATTACTGGCATATTAAAAGCTTTTCATGATGTTTCTGTAAGTGGTTCAAGTGGCATGAGTGTAATTATCGGTGGAATAAGTGAGGCATTGTCTACCACAGCCGCCGGTCTTACTATTGCTATCCCCGCTGTAGCAGCTTATAATTATTCAATGAAAAAAATTGAAGATTTTATTAAAGATATGGAGTTAGCTGCCTCTGAAACTATGGATTTAGTTAGTGCGCTTAAGAAATGAAAAGCCCCAGCCGCCGGCAAAAACCATTCACCGAAATAAATACCGCTCCTTTTACAGACATCATTTTAGTGTTAATGGCTATATTTATGGTGACAACTCCTTTAGTTATGCAATCAAATATTCAAGTTAATTTGCCTGGATCAAAAACTGGAGAGCCCCATAAGAATGCTTTACAAATTAGCGTGATGATTACCAGCGAAGGAACAATTTATCTAGACAATAAATTAACTTCTAAGAAAACATTGAAGACAGAAGTGGCTAAGTTGCATCAAGCTAATCCGGAATTACAGGTAAGTTTGCTTTCGGATAAGATGGTAAGATTCAAGGAGATTGTTAGTTTGCTAGATATTTTTAATGAATTGGATATTAAAAATTTAAATATTGCCACTAAAACTGAATAATAGTTTGTGTTGTTGAGATAATTAATGTACGAGCAAGATAGTCGCTAAATAAGCGACGGTCGTGGTAACAATTCCTACTACTAGGCCTATCTTTAGCCAGGGGTAAAAACCAATTTTAACTCCGCGGCTTTTTTCCAAAATATCCATAGCAATAATATTAGCAGTAGAGCCAATAATGGTGATATTGCCACCGTAGCAAGCACCAAATAGAATGGCCCACCAAAGAGGGTTAGTATTAATTTTTAGAGCACCTAAACTTTGAATAATCGGTATATAAGTGGCTACGACTATGGTGTTATCTAGTACGGCAGAAAGAATGGCGCTAGAAAAGATAAGTACACCAGATAATAAGTTTGCTGGATGACTAAATTTTGAGATTAGCCCGTTAGCGATTATATCCGAAATACCGCTGAATTTTATTACTCCGGCGAGTGCAAAAAGAAATAAGAAAAATAAAACTGATGTCCATTCTACTTCGCGTTCTACATAATGTCGCATTCTATCACGACGATAGAGTAGGGCGATTCCGGCAAATACAATGGGAGTCATCATCAAGATACTGTTTTCTTCAAGTCCAAAGATAGTCTCAATCCTATGATGGAAGAAAATGCTTATTAACATAGTAAAAAATATACCAATACTCACCTTTGTTTTTATATCTGTAGATATGGTGATCAGTGAAATAAAGAAGTGATTATCTCTGAGTGGTTGGAGTCTTTCACCCATCTTTTTTATAAATTTCCTGTACCAGAGAGATAGGATAGTGATGGTGGCAATAAAAGCTATAACGGTAATCGGGAAAGCATTTTTCATGAAATCTTCGAAACTTAAGTTGGCGCGCGCTGCGATTAAGATTCCCACGGGGTTTCCTAATAATGTTCCGGAAGAGCCGATGTTAGTGGCTAGAACAGAAGCTAGTATTAGTGGGATAGGATCCATATCAATAAGGTCACAAATGTCTAATATAATTTTGGACATAATAATGATTGAGGCTACTTCCCCCATCAGACCACTTAAGATACCAGAGAGAAACATAATTAAGATAAAAAGCTTCTCTCCGGTGAGGCTTTTAACCCTTAGTAATCGAGTGATGATCCAATAGAAGAAACCGGCATCATTAAGCATCCCTACTAAAATCATGGTCCCGATTAGAAAAAGAATTACATCTAAAGAAGCAAACTTTAACAAATTTTCTAGATCGATGGCTCGAGTTAACAACATGGCGCCTGCTCCTAAAAAAACAAAACTTAAACGCAGCTCCCAGTAGATTAACACGCCCATGATAGAGACGCAAAATATCGCTGCGACCATAGATTGATGAGGAGAGAGCCCAATCTTTGGTCCTGCGAAAGCAATAAGTAGTGCGGTGATTATAATAGAGAGTATTTTCTTCATATTAGGTTTTTTACAAGTATATTTGAATATTCTTACATTGTTCAACCATTTATAATTATAAAGTAAGAATTATATAACTTAGGCTAGATAATAGCAAGGATTATTTTTCATTATAAAATATTCTTGACAAAAGGATAGAATTTGATATATTAAGTTGGTTATTGTGAAAAATAGAACAATATGATTACAAATAAAAACTGCATCATTCGACTTTCTCGATATAAAAATGCTCTTTATAGGCTACAGGCTCTGGGTTTTGTGAAAGTTTTCTCAGATAACTTAGCAGATTCGGTGGGGGTCACTGCTTCTCAAGTGAGAAAAGATTTTTCGATCTTTGGTATCTCCGGAAATAAAAAGGGGGGATATCAGATTGATTCTTTGCTAGAAAAATTAAATAGTATTCTAGGCAAAGATCAGCTGCAGAAGGTAGTTGTGGTGGGAGCCGGACACATTGGTAGCGCTTTGATGCGCTACCGGGGATTTGAAAAAGAAGGAATTAAAATTGTTGCCGGTTTTGATATTGATCCGGCTAAGATTAATCGTTCTGGGGCAGTTCCGGTTTTACCACTAGATGAAGTTAAGGTTTTTATAAAAGCTAATGCTGTGCGCATTGCTATTTTAGCTGTTCCAGATATTGCTGCACAGCAAGCAGCGAATATAATTTCTGCGGCTGGGATTAAAGGGATACTTAATTTTGCCCCGCTGCGCTTAGAAGCGGTAGAAGGTAGTATTATTAATAATGTAAATTTAGAGATTGAATTAGAGAACTTAATTTATTTTGTAAACGTAGCAGAAAAGACTAAGTGAGGGTAGGTTAAGATGACAACGCAAGAGTTTAAAACGATGCCACAAGAGATTGCTAGCTTAGTGAAGAAGTGGAAAGATAAAGAAGGCAATTTAATTATGGTTTTACATGAACTGCAAAATTTTTACGGTTATGTTCCGCGTCCGGCGGCTTTAGAGTTATCTCGCGCATTAAAAATTCCTTTGGCTAGGATCTATGAAGTAATTACTTTTTATAATTTTTTTAAATTAGAACCTCCGGGTAAACATATTATTTCGTTATGTTTAGGAACCGCCTGTTATTTAAAAGGGGCGGCGGTTCTTTTAAATGAAATCAAAGGATTATTAAATGTCGAAGAAGGCAGCACTACTAAAGACGGCCTTTTTCAGTTGGACGTGGTGCGTTGTTTAGGATGTTGTGGTTTGGCTCCGGTAATTAAAATTGATGAGAAGATTTATGGTAAGGTAGAGAAAAGCCAGGTAATGGGGATCCTCTCTGAATATAGCAATCAAAAGAGCGAGGGATAGGATGACTAAACTTTTAAAGAAAGATTTAGATAAAATTAAAACGGCGCATCAGGATAATGGTGAGAATTGGATTAAGGTCGGGATGAGTACTTGTGGGATCGCCGCCGGAGCAGATAAAGTTTACGAAGCTTTTGTAGAAGAGGTTAAAAAAAGAAAATTGGATATTAAGATTAAAAAATGTGGTTGTCAAGGGATGTGTTACTCTGAACCGAGTGTTGAGGTGCGGGTCAAAGGACTGCCGGATGTAATTTATGGAAAAATTGATAAAGAAGGGGTCATGAAGATTTTAGATAAACATGTTTGTGGTAATGCATTAGTTAAAGACGCGATTTATGAGCTAAGGACAAAGAGGTAATTAAATGAATGAGAAAATAGTATTTATCAAGGACACCAGTATCGGAGTAGATTTGACCAAAGATTTTTATGCCTCTTTTTTAAATCTTTTACGTGAGCAGTCTTTAGAAGACAAAGTGCAAATTATTAGAGTCGCCGATATCGGAATCTATGACCGCGGGCTAGTGGTTAAGTTTTGCGACTTAGATATAATTTATGCTAATGTTCAAGAAAAAGATTTAAAGAATATCGTTACTAAGACTATTAAAGATGGCAAGATTATTAATGAGTTATTATTTAAAGATCAACCTAAACAGTTAAGAATTGTGTTGCGTAATTGTGGAGAGATTGATCCGGAAGATATTGATGAATATATCGCCAACGACGGTTATCAGGCGTTACATAAAGCCGTTAATGAAAGTCAACCCACGGATGTAATCGAAGAGTTAAAGAAAAGTGGTTTAAGAGGAAGAGGCGGGGCAGGGTTTCCTACCTGGTTAAAGTGGAAACTTACCCGTGAGACTCAAGATACACAAAAATTTGTGATCTGTAATGCGGATGAAGGTGACCCAGGTGCTTATATGGATCGCGGTGTTTTAGAAGGAGATCCACATTCGGTGGTTGAGGGGTTAGCGATTGCAGGATATGCCATTGGGGCCAGTAAAGGTTATTTTTATGTACGTGCAGAGTATCCTTTGGCGGTAGAAAGAGTAGAAAAAGCGATAAAGCAAGCTTACGATCGAGGATTTTTAGGAAAAAATATTTTAGGCAGTAACTTTAATTTTGATGTGGAGATTCGTTTAGGAGCCGGGGCATTTGTTTGTGGCGAAGAGACGGCATTAATTGCTTCAATTGAAGGTAGACGAGGAACTCCACGCCCGCGTCCTCCATATCCATCGGTAAAGGGTCTTTGGAATAAACCTACGTCGATTAATAATGTGGAAACTTTGGCTAATATAGCTGTGATTATTTTAAAAGGGGGAGCCTGGTATGCTTCTATCGGTACAGAAAAATCTAAAGGAACAAAAGTTTTTGCGCTAACCGGTAAAGTAAAAAATTCCGGGTTAGTGGAAGTGCCAATGGGAATTACTTTGCGCGAGATTGTTTTTGATATTGGCGGCGGAATGCTTTCTACTAAAGGAATAAAAGCGGTACAAACCGGCGGACCTAGCGGTGGAGTTATCCCAAAAGAATTTTTAGATACTCCGGTAGATTATGAAAATTTACAAAAACTAGGTTCAATTATGGGTTCCGGCGGTATGATTGTTATGGATGAAGATGATTGTATGGTTGATATCGCTAAATTTTATTTAGGATTTTGTGTGGATGAATCTTGTGGTAAATGCGTGCCTTGCCGTATCGGTGGCTATCAGATGCTTTCGGTATTAGATAAAATTACACAAGGTCAGGCTAAGATTGAAGATTTAGATAAATTAAAAAGAATTGCTCAGGCGATGCAGAAAGCCTCACTTTGTGCCTTAGGTCAGACAGCAGCTAATCCGGTGATTTCGACTTTAAGATATTTTCTTGAGGAGTATCAGGATCATATTGTGAATAAAAAATGCCGTTCACATAAATGTAAACATCTTTTAAATTATAATGTAATTCAAGATAAATGTAAGCGTTGCCGGGTTTGTGTAATTAACTGTCCGGTTAATGCGATTAGTGGTGATAAAGAAAAAGGATATCTGGTTGATTCTAAAACTTGTATTCGCTGCGGCAAGTGTTATGAAGTCTGTAAATTTAATGCTATTGCTAAGGAGTAGTTAAATGATCAAAGCTAAAATTAATAATATGTTAGTCGAAGTAGCCGATGGCACATCTATTTTAGATGCGGCAAAAAAAGCCCAGATTAAAATACCTACTCTTTGTAAACATCCGGATTTACCTGCGGGTGCCGGGTGCGGTTTATGTATTGTTAGAATTAAGAGTACGTCGAAGATGCTGCGGGCATGTTGCACTCCCTTAGAAGAAGGGATGGAGATAACTACACATGATCCGGAGATTGTTTCAGTACGACGAACAATTCTAGAGCTTATTTTGTCCAATCATCCTAATGACTGTTTACAGTGCGGTCGCAATAATGATTGTGAATTACAGAAATTAGTGGCAGATTTTGGAATTAGAGAGGAATCTTTTCAGAGATTTTTACCGGATGTAGCTAAGGATGATTCGACGCGTACGATAGTTTTGGATCCGCAAAAATGTATTCGTTGTGGTCGTTGTGTTGAGGTTTGTCAGGAGATGCAGAATGTTTGGGCCCTTTCATTTTTAGAGAGAGGTTTTTGTACGAGGATCTCTCCAGCCGGTGATATCAAGTTAGCAGATTCTCCCTGCATTAGATGTGGTCAGTGCTCTAACCATTGTCCGACGGGTGCAATTGTGGAGATGGATGAGACCGCTAAGGTTTGGGAAGCCTTGCAGAATGAAGATAAATATTGTGTGGTACAGATTGCTCCGGCAGTACGCGTGGCTATTGGTGAAGCATTTGGTTATCCGATTGGAACCAATTTAACTAAAAAATTATATGCTTTATTAAGAAGATTAGGGTTTAAAGCTGTTTTTGATACAAACTTTGGTGCGGATGTTACGATTATGGAAGAAGGTAGTGAGTTTATTCAAAGATTTGCACATGGTAAAGGAGCGTTGCCTCTAATTACCTCTTGTTGTCCGGGTTGGGTAGATTTTATGGAGAAATTTCATCCGGATATGATTGATCATTTCTCAAGTTGTAAATCTCCGCATGAAATTGTTGGAGTCTTATCGAAAACGTATTATGCGCAGAAAAAGAATATTGATCCTAAAAAGATCGTAATGGTTTCGATTATGCCTTGTACCGCAAAGAAAAATGAAATTATTCGCAGCGAAGAGATGCATGCTTCCGGTTCTCAGGATGTTGATGTGGTGTTAACCACCAGAGAATTAGCGCGTATGATTAAACAAGCTGGAATTGATTTTGTTAATCTTCCTGATGAGGAACCGGATCATATGCTGGGTGATTATACGGGAGCCGGAGTAATCTTTGGGGCTACTGGCGGAGTTATGGAGGCAGCGTTAAGAACAGCATATTTCTTACTCAACGGTAAGAATATGGAAAAGGTCGAGTTAAATCAAATTCGTGGGCTAGAGGGGGTGAAAGTTTCTGAGATTCAAATTAATGGTAAGAAAATCAGAGTAGCGGTAGCGCACGGTTTAAATCATGTAGAATATGTATTAGACAAAATAAGAGAAGCTGAAAAAAATAAGACTGAGATGCCGTATCATTTTATTGAAGTGATGGCGTGTTTAGGTGGCTGTGTCGGTGGTGGTGGCCAACCTTATGGAGTAACGGATGAATTAAGAACTAAACGTGCCGCCGGTATTTATCAGGACGATCAAGAAAGTAAGCAACGTTGTTCTCATGAGAATCCTTTTGTGCAACAGCTTTATAAAGAATATTTAGGTAAGCCGTTGGGTGAGAAATCAGAGCAGCTATTGCATACGCATTATAAAGCGCGTCCGGTTTACGCAAAATAAATTAAGTTTTAAAAGATCCTGCGGTAAGGAGAATTTTCTCTGAGCCTAAGGGAAGACAAGACTAAAAGTCCCAATCTTTCTGCAGGAATGCAAGAGATTGGGACTTTTTATTTAAAGGAAATTTTCGCCTCAGATACTAGTCAAAATTCTCTAGAATTTTGACTAGTCGGCGAAATAAATTCGCAGACGGCTTGGCGGCCTACGACTTACGTTGCTGGCGCTTCCGTAAGTCGTCTGCTCATTTAAAGGAGGAGAAATGGAAAAACGTCTTGGTTTTGTGGGGATAATTATTCATAATCGTAAAAAAGCTGCACCGGTAGTTAATAATATTTTAACGGAGTTCGGGGATCTGTTTATGGGTCGCATGGGAATTCCGCATATTAAAAAAGAGTTAAGCGTGATTATTTTAATTGTGAATGCGACGACCGATGAAGTGGGGGCGTTAACCGGTAAATTAGGTAAAGTCAATGGTGTATCAGTTAAATCAGCATTAAGCAAAGTTGAATAAAAAGTTTCTGTTTATTCTATTTAAGGGGCGTATATGAAATATATTAATGAAGAAAAGATAAATAATTTACTTGCGAATGCTATAAAGATTAACCAAAGTCAATTGGAGGCGATTTTAAATAAAGCGAAATCGTTGCAGCGGTTAACGCTAGAAGAGTCAGCGGCTTTATTGACGGTAAGTGACGAGCAGGATTTACAAAAGATATTTGCTGCAGCAAGTTTTGTTAAAGATACTATTTATGGACGCAGGGTAGTGCTCTTTGCGCCGTTATATATTAGTAATCTTTGTGTTAATCGATGTTTGTATTGTTCATTTAAGGCAGATAATTTACTTTCCAAACGTACAGCTTTAACTGCAGAACAGATTAATCAACAGACACGCTGGCTTTTGGCACGCGGACATAAAAGAATATTGATGGTCTGTGGTGAAGCTGCTCCAGATGGAGTTTCAAATATTGATTATTATGTTCAAGGAATTAACGCTATTTACGCTGCCAATGTCGGCGAACATAAAATTAAACGTGTTAATGTTAACTGTGCTCCTTTAAGTGTCGATGATTTTAAGAAACTGAAAAAAAGTGGGATCGGAACTTTTCAAATTTTTCAGGAAACTTATCATCATCAAACTTATATCAAGATGCATCCGGCTGGCCCTAAGAGTGATCCGGATAATCGTTTAGAGGCGATAGATCGGGCATTTGCCGCTGGTATCGATGATATAGGTATCGGTGTGCTCTATGGCTTGTATGATTATCGCTTTGAAACTTTAGGGCTGCTTTCGCATGTTGCGCATATGGAAAAAACGCTGGGGGTTGGTCCACATACAATTTCGGTGCCGCGTATTGAACCGGCGGTTGGCGCAGAGCTATCTTTTAATCCTCCGCATAGGATCTGCGATCAAGATTTTACTAAAGTTGTTGCGGTTTTAAGGCTTTCGGTGCCATATACAGGGATAATTATGTCGACGCGTGAAAATGCCGTAATGCGCGATAGTTTATTAAGTTTAGGAATTTCGCAGATGAGTGCAGAATCAAATACTTCGCCCGGTGGTTATACTGAAAAGAATCTAAAAGAATTTGCCAGTCAATTTTCTTTGGGAGATCAGCGCAGTTTAGATCAAGTAATTGGTTCGTTGATTGAGCATGATTATATCCCGTCTTTTTGTGCTGCTTGCTATCGTCTATCTAGAACCGGTGATACTTTTATGCAATTAGCTAAACCAGGGACGATTAAGGGTAAATGTAGTATGAATGCTTTAATTACTTTGCAAGAATATTTACAAGATTTTGCTTCGCCTGGCACAAAACAGGCCGGAAACAGAATGATTAAGCGTTATTTTGAGCAATTAAATCCTGATGATCAAGAGAGGTTAAAAGAATTCTTTAATCATGTTAATTGTGGAGTAAGGGATGAGTATGTCTAAGACTACAGAACTTTTAAATAAAATTTATCAGGCTAAAGATCCCGCAGTTTTAGATATAGAATATCTTTTGTCTTTAGATGAGGAAAATGATTTAAAGCAAATTTTTAATTTTGCAGATCGGGTCAGAAAAGAATTTTGTGGGGATGCGATTTTTTTACGGGGAATTATTGAATTTTCTAATTTTTGTAATAAGGAGTGTGCTTATTGCGGATTAGGTAAATTTAATCATCTCCTTTTACGTTATCGCATGAGTAAAGAAGAGTTGTTTAAGAGCGTTGAGTTTTTAGTTTCTGGTAATATTAAAACTGTAGTTTTACAGTCTGGGGATGATCTAGGGCTAGATTCAGCATGGTTAGCAGAAATTATTTTAGCGATTAAGTCAAGATTTGATATTGCGATTACCCTTTCGGTAGGAGAGAAAACCGAAAAAGATTATTGTTTGTGGAGGAAATCCGGAGCAGATCGATATTTATTAAAGATTGAAACTTCAGATGAAAAATTATATACATCCATGCATCCGCAAATGAATTTTGGGCAGCGACTAAATTGTCTTAAAGTTTTGCGCCAATTAGGCTATCAAGTGGGCAGTGGGAATATTATCGGTCTTCCTGGCCAAACTCTTAAAACACTGGCTGAAGATATAGTTTTTTTTAAAACCAATGATTTTGATATGATCGGTATCGGTCCGTTTATCTGTCATCCGGCTTCTCCATTTGCGGGATATAAAAAGCCACCAGTTTCCTTAGTTTTAAAGGTGCTTGCTTTAACACGCATTGTAACTAAAAACACTTATCTTCCAGCTACTACAGCCTTGGGTAGCTTAGCAGATGATTATCGTTTGCAAGGTTTAGAATGTGGGGCCAATGTTTTGATGCCTAATTTTACTCCGCAACCTTATCGCAAACTTTATGAAATATATCCGCAGAAGAAATGTATCGATGAGGAAGTGGGTTCTTGCAATCTTTGTATGCATGAGATAACTAAAAGTTTAGGCAGGTTTATTGATTATTCGAAAGCAGATTCATTAAAACAAAAAAAGGAAACTATCCATGTTTAAAACTCCGACTAGTAATCGATTGCATATTGGTATTTTTGGAAAAAGAAATACTGGCAAATCTAGCTTAATTAATGCCATTACTGGTACAGATATTGCTATTGTTTCTGCAATTGCCGGGACTACTACTGATCCGGTATATAAAGCGATGGAGATCTTGCCGATTGGTCCGTGTATGTTAATTGATACTGCTGGTATTGATGATGTCGGTATTTTAGGGGAAGAACGGATTAAACGTACGTTAATTATATTAAGAAAGACTGATGTTGGTTTAATTATCGTGACCCCGGAGACAAAGATTGATAATTTTGAAGAAGAGCTTGTTGCTACATTTAAGAATAAAAAATTGCCATTTTTGTTTATTATTAATAAATGCGAATTACCGGGCAATCTAGCGCAAGAATATTTAGAAAAGAATAAATTGCCTTATATTTTAGTCAGCGCACAAACTAAGCAGGGGATTAACGCGTTAAAAGAAAAAATTATGGAGTTAACACCTGGCCATTGGTCGCCAATTCCTTTGGTTGCCGACATCATTAAGCCTAAAGATGTAGTGGTTTTAGTTTGTCCGATTGATGGGGCGATGCCGCAAGGACGCTTAATTCTTCCGCAGGTGCAAGTGTTGCGAGATTGCTTGGATAGCAATGCGATTGCTTTTGTAACTAAGGAAACAGAATTATTAGATACACTTAAAGCGCTAAAGGATAAACCGCGTTTAGTAATTACCGATTCACAAGTTTTTGAAGATGTGCGGGATATGCTTCCTAAAGATTTGCCACTAACTTCATTTTCGACAATTTTTGCTCGTCATAAAGGCGATCTTAATGCTTATATCCAAGGGGTTTATGCCATAGAAGACCTAAAAGATGGAGATGAAGTTTTAATTGCCGAGGCTTGCACCCATCATGTGCAACCAGAAGACATTGGTCGTTCTAAAATTCCTACTTGGTTATTAGATTATACTAAAAAGGATTTACATTTTGAGGTTACTTCCGGAGGAGATTTTCCGCAAGATTTAAGCCGTTACAAATTAATTATCTCTTGCGGGGGCTGCATGGTTAATCGTAGAGAAATTTTGCATCGTATTGAAAAAGCTAAGCAAGCTCGGGTTGCTATTACTAATTATGGAATTTTAATGGCGTATCTTGCGGGAATTCTTGAACGGGTGGTGGCTCCTTTTGAGGATGGATTAGTAAAACTAAATTTTAATAAGAAAAATCTTGACAAGAATAAAGTTTAATAATAACATGCTTTGTATTCTTGAATTAGTAACAGGACAGTGACGTCCGAAATCTATCGGGCGTCTTCTTTTTTTAAGGCCACAACTGCCTAAAATTTAGGCAAAACCAGATATGAAAATACTCAACAAGCGGACAATTAATGATGTAGGCGGAGTAAAGATTACGCAACTAGATATCTTATCCGCGGATATTGCTGAAAAAGCTTTGCCCGGTCAATTTGTGATGCTGATGGTAAGCGAACAGGGTGAGCGCATACCTTTAACCTTAGTGCATACGGATAAAGTAAAAGGCGTGGTAAGCTTAATGTTTCAGGAAGCGGGTTTTACTACACAAAGTTTAGGAAGAATGCAGCCAGGTGAGTCGCTCTATTCTTTAGTTGGGCCTTTAGGACACCCTACGGAAATAAAAAATTTTGGAAAAATAATTCTCGTTGGGGGAGGAGTAGGAATCGCAGAGATCCTACCGGTGGCGCGAGCTTTTAAGGATGCTGGCAACCAAGTTATTACTATTTTAGGTTCCCGGAATAAGGATCTGTTAATTTTAGAAACTGAGTTAAGGAACGCTTCCAGTGAACTTTTTGTGATGACGGATGATGGCTCTTATGGCCAGAAGGGTTTTACTACAGATAAATTAAAAGAGCTTTTGAGTAAAGATAAATATGATTTAATTTATGCCGTTGGTCCGATTCCGATGATGCAACGGGTAGCGGCGGTGAGCAAAGAGTATAATACTAAAACCCTTGTTTCATTAAATGCATTGATGGTTGATGGCACAGGAATGTGCGGTTGCTGTCGGGTGACGGTTGATGGTAAAGTAAAATTTAGTTGTGTGGATGGTCCGGATTTTGATGGCCATAGTGTTAACTGGGAAGAGCTTGGAAAGCGGAATAAAGCTTATACTATCCAAGAGAAGCATATTTGTAAACTTTCTACGCAAATTTTAAAATGATAAAAGAACCGGTAAAAGTTAAAGATCTCCCCGCAGCGATCCGGACGGGAAATTTTGACGAGGTCGTTTTAGGCTACGGCGAAGAAGAGGCTTTGGCGGAGGCGGGGCGTTGTCTACAATGTAAGAATCCGGTATGTAGTAGCGGTTGTCCGGTAGGCATTGATATTAAGAAATTTATCGGGCAAATTGTACAAAAAGATTATGCGGGAGCTTATTTTACGATTAGAGAAAAGAGTAATTTTCCTGCGATTTGCGGAAGAGTTTGTCCGGCAGAGTATCAGTGTCGCAAAGCTTGCATCCTAACTAAAAAAGGCTCACCTTTTGCTTCCCAGCAGGCGATTAATATTCATTTTTTAGAGCGTTTCGTAGGTGATTACGGTAAAAGTCATAATCTTGACGTTCCCGTTCAGCGTGAAGAACAGTTAGCCAAATCTAAAGTAGCGGTGGTCGGTTCTGGCCCAGCAGGTTTATGTTGCGCTGGGGAATTAGCGCGTAAAGGGATTAAAGTAGATATTTTTGAAAGTTTGCATAAAACCGGCGGGGTCTTAAGATATGGAATTCCTCCTTTTCGCTTACCCTGGGAAGTTTTAGATTTTGAAATCAATTATCTTAAAAAAATAGGAGTTAATTTTACAACTAATTTTTTAGTGGGTAAGGCTAAAAGCGTAAAAGAGTTATTTAGCGAGGGATATGCGGCAGTATTTCTAGGGCTAGGAGCCGGAGTGCCTTCATTTTTAGGAATTAACGGTGAGAGCTTGTGCAATATTTATTCTGTTAATGAATTTTTAACGCGCGTGAATTTAATGTCGGCGTATAAATTTCCGCAGTTTCATACTCCGGTAAATATTGGTAAAAATGTTTTAATTGTCGGCGGTGGTAATACCGCGATGGATTCTGCGCGTGTAGCTTTGCGTTTGCAAAAGCTGCAAGGCTATCCTCTTAATACAACCGTGATTTATCGTCGTACCGAAGTTGAGATGCCGGCGCGTCGCTTAGAGATCGAGCATGCTAAGGAAGAAGGGATTAAATTTGAGTTTCTAGTTCAGCCAAAAGAATTTATTGGTGATGAACAAGGGTTTGTTAAAAAATTAGTTTGCTTACGTTCAGAATTAGGAGAGCCGGATGCTTCCGGAAGAAGAAGACCGGTAGTTATTCCAGGCAGTGAATTTGAGCTTGATTGTGATCTTTGTGTTATTGCTGTAGGATTAGCAGCAAATCAGATTTTGATTAATGCAACTCCGGAGTTAAAAACTGATAAATATTCAGATGTTGTCGTTGATGCTGAAACTATGGAGAGCTCAATAAGTGGAGTTTTTGCTGGTGGGGATATTGTGGGTGGAGAGGGTACGGTTATTGAAGCGATGGGAATGGCCAAAAAGGCAGCCCGGTCAATAATTGGAAAACTTTCTAAAAAATAAAAGGAGAACAGAGATGGTAAAAAAAGTTGAAGAGTTTATGGAGTTAGTGGTAAGAAGAAATCCCGGGGAAACAGAGTTTCATCAAGCAGTACGTGAAGTAGTTGAGTCGGTGATGCCTTATATTGAAAAAAATCCTAAGTACCAAGAAGCTAAGATTTTGGAAAGAATGATTGAACCGGAGAGAGTGCTTACTTTTCGCGTTCCTTGGTTAGATGATCAAGGTAGGATTCAAATTAATCGGGGATATCGGATTGAGATGAATAGTGCGATTGGTCCATATAAAGGTGGTCTGCGTTTTCATCCGAGCGTCAATCTAGGTATTTTAAAATTCTTAGCCTTTGAACAGGTTTTTAAGAATGCCTTGACTACCTTGCCCATGGGTGGTGGAAAAGGTGGTTCTGATTTTGATCCTAAAGGAAAGTCAGATAACGAGGTAATGAAGTTTTGTCAGAGTTTTATGACGGAGCTTTCTCGACATATTGGCCAGAATACGGACGTTCCTGCCGGTGATATTGGTGTAGGTGGACGTGAGATAGGGTTTATGTTTGGTCAATATAAAAGATTACGTAATGAATTTACCGGAGTTTTAACTGGTAAAGGTTTGAATTGGGGAGGAAGCTTAATTCGTCCAGAAGCCACTGGTTATGGTTGTGTTTATTTTGTGGAAGAGATGTTTAAACAGCGTGGTGACTCTTTAAAAGGGAAAGTTTGTGCGGTGTCAGGTTCTGGTAATGTTGCTCAATATACTGTAGAAAAACTTTTACAGTTAGGGGCTAAAGTAGTTACTTTATCTGATTCAGATGGTTATATTTATCACAAAGATGGAATAGGCACTAAAGAATTGAATTGTGTTTTAAACTTAAAGAATGTTAAGCGTGGCAGAATTAAGGAATGTGCTAAAGAGTTTGGCTGTAAATATTTTGAGCAAGCTAAGCCTTGGGATGTAAAATGTGATGTAGCTTTTCCTTCAGCGACGCAAAATGAGATTGATGAAAATGCTGCCAAGACTTTGATTAAAAATGGATGTATGGCGGTAGGCGAGGGGGCAAATATGCCGACTACTCCGCAAGGCGTGGAAGTATTTCAAAAAGCAAAAATTCTCTATGCTCCTGGTAAGGCTTCTAATGCTGGAGGAGTGGCGACTTCAGGTTTAGAGATGTCGCAAAATAGTATGCGTTTAAATTGGTCACGTCAAGATGTAGATAAAAAGTTGCATGAGATCATGATTGCTATTCATGAAAATTGTGTTAAATATGGTAAAGAAGGTGAGTATATTAATTATGTTAAAGGAGCCAATATCGCTGGTTTTGTAAAAGTTGCTGATGCGATGCTGGATCAAGGATTGGTATAAGGAAGTTAAAAAAAATAGCTTCAAGTGTTAGAATAGACGCCCTGCGATATTTGCGGGGCGTTTGTTTTTAGTTGCAGGGTTAGTGCTTTGGCGGTAGAATAAGACTTGTGAATAATAAAGATTTATTGGAAAAATTTTTTCGGGCATTAAGAATTTCTCTTACCAACGCTTCTTCTTATTCCAAAGATCATCCCTATTTTATTCAATCTGTAGAAAATTTTAAAATTGTACTCGCTGAGACATTGTCAGTTTTAAATCCTTTAAAGATTAACATCACTACTTCTAATATTGTCGTTAATCGGGAGGAGTTGCCTAAAAATAGTTTTTATGATGATTTAGTGTATTTATTGCACCAGCGTAAAATAAAAAGTATCGAAATTAGAAGTGGTGCTGATCTTGGAGAACTTGTGGAATTTCTTTCTGTAATTTCTTTGCCCAAAAAAGATATTATAAAAAATGGGGGGATCAACGCAATTTTGGAAGATAGGATACTGGTTCATTTTACGATTGAAGAGTTGGATTATTCTGAGTTTTTACATCAAGAAGGACAGGATTGCGGTGATGTTTGGGGGTATTTACTTAAACATGCAGCCGAGAATAAGGATGATACTAAGCTAGAACAACTGGCTGATGATTTTGGAGTTTTAATTAAGCGCAGTAGTCAAAAAGATATCTTGGAAACTCAGGCGATGCCTGATAGTATCGGAGATTTCCTAGTTTCTTTAAAAGAAAAGAATAAAGAAAAATTTGATAAATGCTCTAAAGATGTTTTTCTTTGGTTTTTACATAATAAAAAATCCCTCCAAGATAAAGAATTAGAGAAGTTGGCACCGATTCTTAAAAGTTTAAATCAAGATGATTTTAGTAGCCTGCTTTGGGAAGGAATTATGCAGGACGATAATTTTGATAATTTAAGTCTGCAGCTTTTTTCTAAGATCTCTGAGCAAAAAGACCCGGCTAATATTGCCCAGCGTTTTTTATCTAAAATAAACCAGTCGCAGTATTTAAAAAATAATCCCCATGTAGTTAAAAGAATTAAAAATTTAATCAATACTCAAAATACTGACCGGCTATCTGATGTTTATCAGCACACCTTAGAGTCTTTAGTTAAAGGCATCTCTTCAAGCGGAGAGCTGTGCTTTGACCAGAAAATTTTAAGAGAAAATTATCGTTATATAATTTTAAATATATTAGCTATTGGTGATGATCATGCACAAGTTAGCGGTGAAATTCTGGTTAATCAGTTACCAGTAATTTGGGAAGATAAAGATTTCGATTTTTTAAGAAGCTTAATGGATTTACTTAAGGAGAAAAGACGGTATGGTAAAGATTTCTATTCTAAATTAGAAGAGAAGCTCGCTTGTTTTATTGAGAATATTGTTTTAAACGATGAGTTAGCTGCGCAGCAAGAATTTCTTTTAGATTTAGTAGTTATTTCTAATAAAGAGTTTAAATTTTATTTAGATAAGATATTTACTGCTCAGAAAGTTACTCCTCAACTTTTAATTTTATTCTTTAAGTTATTTGGTCAACAATTAGAGGTTTTTTATCATCGCTTGGAGCAAAGATTACAAGATTTAGAGTTTTTGGATACCTTAATTGAGGCTTTAGGTCAAGTCGACAGCCAAATCTCTTTAGCAGTTTTAGAGCATATTTATCCATTTGTTAATGAGTTAATTAAGGTAGAAATTCTAAAGGTAATGGTAAAATTGAAGAAAATTGATTCTAATTTTTTATTGCAACAGCTAGATACAAATTCCTTTGTTTTAAGAAAAACATTGTTTTCGATATTAATTTTAGATAATCAAGCCAAAGAGTTGGCGATGGAGAAGTTATTTGGTACACATAGTTTTTGGGGAAAAAATAATTATCGGTTAATTGAGAATATGCAAATTATCTCTGATTTAAAATTTTCTCAGGCAATTGTCTGGCTGCAAAAGTTAAGTCAAAAAAAATTCTTTTGGAATAGAAAATTATCTAATAAAGCCAAGCAAGTTTTAGGAGAGTTAAATGCTTACTGATATCGAAGAGGCGTTTAAGGGATTAGTTAACTGTTTACAGTCTTTGCGCATGTATGGACCAGATCATCCGATGTTTGTTAAAACCTTAGATGCTGCGCACAATGCTTTTGAAACAGTATTTGCTTTACGTCAAGAAATGGTCATTGGTATCATCGGAGAAGAGCTGGCTTTTGAAAAAGAAATTCTTTTTGATTTAGGAAAGTTTTTGCGCCCTACAGTTTTATACCTTAAGGAAAGAAATATCCAAAGGTTGGCTTTTTTGCGCGGATTAACTAAAGATGAATTACGGGTATTTGTAGAATTTATTGCTAAACCTAAAGAAGATTTTAAGGTTGATTCACAGCAAGCGCTGGAGTTTGCTGGGGTTAGTCATATTAATATCGGCAAACTCAAAGTTCATCAGGGGATAAATAAAATTAATTTTAGTTTGGCGCAAGACACTCTTTATGATTCTTCAGCGCAAAAAATTAAAGGAATTTTAAGCGGAGTGCTCAATGCTGAAAAGATTGATCATTTGGCACTTAAATTTTCTTTAAATAATCTTATGGAAAGTTTAGGAAGTCAGCGCCAGGAGCTGCTTAAATTAGCTACTTTAAAAAATTATAATGCGGAAACCTATGTACATTTGCTCAATGTTTCGATTTTGGCGATGTATTTTTCTTCACATTTAGGTTTTGATAAAAATGATGTTTTAAATATTGGAGTAGCGGCGATGTTTCATGATATTGGTAAACTATTTATTTCGCGTAAAGTTTTGAATAAAGCTAGCCAACTGTCAGCCCAAGAGGTAGGTAATATACAAAGTCACACAATTTTGGGGGCACAGATCATGCTTAGCTATGTAGATACTTTGGGGATCTTGCCTGTGGTGGTTAGCTTTGAACATCATTTAAAATATGATGGTTCGGGATATCCGCGTCTACCTTTATTAAGAAAACAACATATTGCTTCTTCCATTGTGGCAATTTGTGATGTATATGATGCGCTTTTGCAAAGACGGGGATATAAACAGGATTATGCTCCGGATGTTGTTTATAATATTATGAATAAGGATAAAGGGAGTTCATTTAGTCCAGAATTATTAGATAAATTTTTTAGATTTATGGGATTCTGGCCGATTGGTTCGGTAGTAGCGTTAAATGATGAGAGTGTGGCTTTGGTAGTGGAAGAAAATCAGGAGGATATTTACCGGCCAAAAGTTAAAGTGGTTTGGCCAGAGGATAAAAAACGTTTGGTTGACCTATTACAGGATACAGGTTTAAGTGTGCAGCGTTATCTTAACCCTTGGAAAGAAGGGAAGGAGTTTCTCTCTGGGTAAAAAGAATTTGACAATGTATAGTGCTTTTGTTATAGTTAACAAAACCAAGGCGTTTAGGAGCCGATAGTCGGCACCAAACGCCTTCTTTATAAATATGAATGCATTCCTTGTTTTAGAAGACGGTAAAATATTTAAGGGTCGTTCTTTTGGTTTTTCCGGAGAAACCTTTGGGGAGATTGTTTTTAATACCAGCATGGCCGGATACCAGGAGATTATTACCGATCCTTCTTATAAGGGCCAAATTGTGGCGATGACCTATCCTTTGATTGGTAATTATGGGATTAATGCAGAGGATGTGGAGAGTCGCCAACCTTTTTTAGAAGGCTTTGTGGTTAAAGAATATAGCAAATTAGCTAGTAATTGGAGAAAAGACCAAGAGCTGGGAGAGTACTTAAGAAAAAATAAAATCTTAGGAATCGAAGGGATTGATACCCGAGCTTTAACTTTGCACATCCGCGAAAAAGGGGCGATGAAGGCAGTGCTTTCTACCCAGGATACTGATCCACAGAGTTTAATTAGTAAAGCTAAAAAAAGTAAGAGCTTGGTGGGTTTAGATTTAGTTAAAGAGGTGGCTATCTCTCAAAAGTATGTTTATCGACAATTTCAAGAGAATAAATATAAGGTAGTAGTTTTAGACTGTGGAGTTAAGTTTAATATTTTAAGAGAATTAGTTCGTTATGGATGTAATGTTACCGTGGTTCCACCACAGGCTAGTTATCAAGAAATTCTAAATGAAAAACCTGATGGAGTGCTGCTTTCTAATGGTCCGGGGGACCCTGCGGCGGTTGATTATGTAGTTAAAACAGTTACTAACCTGATTGGCAAAGTTCCGATATTTGGAATTTGTTTAGGTCATCAGATGCTAGGATTGGCTCTGGGTGGCAAAACCTTCAAACTTAAATTCGGTCACCATGGAGCAAATCATCCGGTCAAAGATTTAAGAACTGGCAGAGTTTATATTACTAGTCAAAATCATGGATTTTGTGTAGATGTTAATTCTTTAAGTAAAAAAGAAATAGAATTAACGCACGTAAATTTAAACGATCAAACTGGTGAAGGTTTGCGTCATAAAAAATTGCCGGTATTTTCTGTGCAATTTCATCCTGAAGCTGCTCCCGGTCCGCAAGATGCAGAGTATTTGTTTGCGGAGTTTGTGCAATTAATGCACAAGCATAAGAGATCAAAGAGATAATATGCCTAAAAGAACGGATATAAAAAAGATTTTAATTATTGGAAGCGGACCAATTGTCATTGGTCAGGCCTGTGAATTTGATTACTCCGGGACTCAAGCTTGTAAAGTTTTAAAACAAGAAGGGTATAAAATAATTTTAGTTAATTCTAATCCGGCTACTATCATGACGGATCCAGAGGTTGCTGATCGAACTTATATTGAGCCGATTACCGCAGAAATTGTGGAAAAAATTATTGCTAAAGAAAGACCAGATGCACTTTTGCCTACTCTAGGTGGACAGACGGCTTTAAATACTACTGTGGAATTAGCAGAAAAGGGAGTATTAAGGAAATATAAAGTAGAGACCATTGGTGCAAATATTAAAGCGATTAAAAAAGGTGAAGACCGTAAATTATTCAAAGCGGCAATGAAAAAAATTGGTTTAGACCTGCCTAAAAGTGATCAGGCTTATAATTTAGATCAGGCGCTAAAGATTGCTAAAGAGATTGGTTTTCCGATTATTATCCGCCCTAGTTTTACGATGGGGGGAGCCGGTGGATCCATTGCTTATAATATGGATGAATTTAAAGTTTTAGCTAAGCGTGGTTTAGAATCGAGTATGATTAGCGAGATTTTAGTGGAAGAATCCGTGATGGGTTGGAAGGAATTTGAGTTAGAGGTAATGCGTGACTTAAAAGATAATGTAGTAATTATTTGTACGATTGAAAATCTGGATCCGATGGGAGTACACACTGGAGACAGTATTACGGTTGCTCCTATCCAAACCTTAACAGATAAAGAGTATCAAAAGATGCGTAATGCCGCCATTGCCTGTATTCGTGAGATCGGTGTTGAAACTGGTGGTTCTAATATTCAATTTGCGGTTAATCCGACTACCGGGAGGATGGTTGTTATTGAGATGAATCCGCGGGTTTCGCGTAGTTCGGCTTTGTCTTCTAAGGCTACCGGTTTTCCGATTGCTAAAATCGCGGCAAAGTTAGCGGTGGGTTATACTTTAGATGAAATTCCTAATGATATTACTAAATTAACTCCAGCCTGCTTTGAACCGGCGATTGATTATTGTGTAGTTAAAATTCCTCGCTTTACTTTTGAAAAATTTGCTTTGGCAGATAGTACTTTAGGAATCTCGATGAAATCAGTAGGGGAGGCGATGTCTATCGGCCGCACCTTTAAAGAGTCTTTGCAAAAGGGCTTGCGTTCTTTGGAGATTAAGAAATTTGGTTTAGAAAGTATTGTTTTTAGTAATTTAGAAAATATACAAGTTGACCAAGCAGTGTTAGATAAAATTAATCAGAAATTAAAACAACCTAATGCGGAAAGAATATTTTATCTGGGGGATGCTTTCCGTGCCCAACTAGATATTGAAAAAATTCATGAGATCACTAAGATTGATCGCTGGTTTTTATATAATATTAAAGAAATTATTGATTGTGAAAAAGAATTAATTGAGCATAAAGCAAATATTTCTCAAGAGTTGCTAAAGAAAGCTAAAGAATATGGTTTTAGTGATAGGCAATTATCTAAGCTTTTAGGTTTGACTGAGCCTGAAGTTTATAATTTAAGAAAATCTATGAATATTATCGTGGATTTTAAACTAGTTGATACTTGTGCCGCAGAGTTTCAAGCCCACACTCCTTATTATTATTCTACTTACGATAAATAGAAATTAGTTGTTTTGAAAAATTATTTATTTGTATTATAATGTGATTAAGGATTATGCAAAATATGATTAAAAAAATAGGTTTTGATAACGAAAAATATCTTAAAGATCAAACTGCTGCTATTTTAGACAGAGTAAAGAAATTTGATAATAAGCTGTATCTAGAGTTCGGGGGTAAGCTTTGTTTTGATTATCATGCCGCACGCGTGCTTCCGGGTTATGATCCTAATGTAAAAATAAGGTTGTTGCAATGCTTAAAAGATAAGATTGATATTGTGCTTTCCATATATGCTGGAGATATCGAAAATGGCAGGGTGCGCGGAGATTTTGGGATTACTTATGATGCGGCGACTTTAAAACTAATTGATGATTTAAGAAAATGGGGGCTAGATGTTTTGGCGGTAGTGATTACCCGTTTTGCTAACCAGCCGACAGCCTTGGTTTTTAAAAATAAATTAGAACGCCGTGGAGTAAAAGTTTATTTGCACTATCCTATCCAAGGTTATCCGTCCGATGTCGATACTATTGTTAGTGAACATGGTTTTGGCAAAAATGATTACATTGAAACTAAACATCCGATTGTGGTGGTGACTGCTCCGGGTCCTAACAGCGGAAAATTATCAACTTGTCTTTCACAGTTATTTCACGAACACAAGCGCGGTATTAATGCTGGTTATGCAAAATTCGAAACATTTCCGATTTGGAACCTGCCTTTAAAACATCCGGTTAATATTGCTTATGAAGCGGCAACTGCTGATATTTTAGATTTTAATTTGGTGGACCCATTTCATTTAGAGAAATATCATGAAAGTACGATTAATTATAATCGCGATGTGGAAAGTTTTCCCATCCTTAAATTAATGTTAAATAGAATTTTTGATAAAAATTATAATCTACCGACTTATAATTCGCCTACTGATATGGGGGTTAATCGTGCGGGTTTTGGTATCGTGGATGATGCTGTAGTGCAAGAAGCGGCTCGACAAGAGTTGATTCGTCGATATTTTAGGTATAATAGCGAATATATTTTAGGAATCGAAAAAAAAGAGACAGTAGATAAAGTTATTACTTTAATGCAAGAGATGGGGGTAAAAGCTACAGATCGAGCAGTGGTTGAGGTGGCAAGAAAAACTGCTCAGGATTCGGAAAAAGCGGATAAAGGTCATGAAGGTATTTATTGCGGGGCAGCGATTGCTTTGAATAACGGTCAGATTATTACTGGAAAAAATTCTAAACTTTTACATGCTGCTTCAAGTTTAGTGATTAACGCAGTTAAAGAGTTGGCGCATATTCCTGATGAAATATTGCTTTTAAGTCCGCAGATTATTAATCAAATCGCCAAATTAAAAGAAGATATCTTAAAACTTGATTCAGAGAGCCTAGATTTAGAAGAATGTTTAATTGCTTTATCCATTAGTGCTACCACTAATCATACCGCAGAGTTAGCCATGAAGAAGTTGGGAGAGTTAAGAGGATGCGAAATGCATATGACCCATATTCCTACTCCCGGAGATGAAGTTGGACTAAAACGTTTAGGAGTTAACCTTACCACTGATGGGAAATTTTCTTCCCGTAATCTTTTTGTAACTTAAAAATAACTTAATTATGTCAGTACAAATAAAATTTCTCGGGGGAGCAAAGACAGTTACCGGATCTAGCCACCTAATTACGGCTGGTAAGACGGAGATCTTGTTAGATGCTGGGCTATTTCAAGGCCACCGTGATGCTTTTTATGAGATTAATACCACTTTTCATTATAATCCGCGCACCATTAATGCCATGGTTTTATCGCATGCCCACGTGGATCATTGTGGTAACATCCCTAATTTAATTAAACAAGGCTTGCGTTGTAAAATTTACACCACTTCTGCTACTAAGGATTTAGCGGATTTAATGTTAATTGATTCTGGTAAGATTCAAGAAGAAGATGTGCGTTATGTAAATAAAATTAACCGACGTATAAATTTACCTTTGCGTAAAGTTTTATATACGGCCAAAGAAGCCTCTAAAGCTACTAAAATTTTTCGTTCGATCTCCTATAATCAAAAGTTTTGTATCGCCAAAGATGTTTGTGCAACTATTTTAGATGCCGGGCATATTTTAGGTTCTGGAATAGTAGTTTTAGATATTAAGGATGGGGAGAGGTCTTTGCGTTTGGGTTATGCGGTAGATTTAGGTAGAAAGAATCTTCCGCTTTTGGCTGATCCGGTTATTCCTAAAAATTTAGATTATTTAATTATAGAGTCTACTTACGGTGGACGGCTACATCGACCGATTGAAGAGGCTCAATCTAGATTAAGAGAAGCAATCTCACGTGCAGTTAGGCGAGGCGGTAAGGTTTTGATCCCGTCGTTTACTTTGGAGCGTACCCAAGAAGTTATTTATTTTTTAAATGAATTATTAAAAGAAAAATTAATTCCTTCGGTGCCGATTTATGTAGATAGTCCTTTAGCTACCAATATTACTGATCTTTTTAAATACCATCTAGATTTTTTAAATGAAAAAACTCGTCAGGCATTTCATCGTGGGGATAATCCCTTTGAATTATTAAATTTACGTTTTATTCGCGATCAAAAAGAATCAAAAGCTTTGAATGCAGATAAACGCCCGATGATTATTATTGCCGGCAGCGGAATGTGTGAATCGGGAAGAATCCTACATCATTTACAGAACAATATTGAAGATACGCGTAATATGATTTTGGTAGTGGGGTATATGGCCAGAGATACTTTAGGTAGAAAAATTGTGGAAAAAAATCCATTTGTAAAAATATTCGGGGTAGAGTATGAACTTAATGCTGAGGTGGTGGTGATTAATGCTTTCTCTGGACATGCCGATCAAACTGAATTATTAGATTTTGTCGATGCTTGTCTGCCGCTTAAGCGTATTTTTATAGTCCACGGAGAAGTTGAGCAAAGCCAGATTTTGGCAGATATTTTGACTCAAAAAGGTCTAGAGGTTTATATCCCGGATAAGGACGAAGAAGTGTTGCTTAATTAAAAGATTTGTGGTAGTATTGTCATTACTTAAAAATAATAATCAAATTAGTAATAAGGAAGGAAGGCAAAAAATGATTGGTGGTTTTTCAACTCCTAAAAAAGATAAAGCGATGAAGACTAGCGGTGGAAAGCTAGTTAAAACCGGAGAGATCTTGGTACGCTGCGTAGATACTTACAAAGCCGGGGTTAATGTGCGTGGTCCGGGTACCTTGTTTGCTCTTTGTGACGGTAAAGTTTATTTTACTCGTAAGAAGACCAGTCACGGGAAAGTGCGCACATTTGTTAATGTCGCTCCTATAGCCAAAGCAGCTAAGAAGTAAATGGCGGATTTAGCCAAAAGTTATTCCCACCAAAAATATCTTTTAAGTATTATTGATATGTTTTATAGTTTAGCCCTGATTCTAATTTTTTTAGGATCAGGGTTTTCTTTATTTTTAGAGTCTTGGCTAAAAAGTATTAATTTGCCGGGTTATCTGCTGCCAGCAGTATTTTTATTAATTAGTGGAATATTGTTTTATCTGTTAAGCCTGCCGTTAAATTTCTATTCCAGTTTTATTTTAGAGCACAAGTTTAATCTTACTAAGCAAAAGGTAGGGGCTTGGTTGGTTGATCAGTTAAAATCATCGATATTAGGGTATCTCTTCTCATTAATTTTAGTATTGTCATTTTATTGGATCCTGGGAAAGTTTAATCAATGGTGGCTAGTGGTTTCGATTTTCTGGATATTTTTTAGTATAGTTTTAGCTAAGCTAACTCCAATAATAATTATTCCTTTGTTTTTTAAGTATAAAAAATTAGAAGACCAAGTTTTACGGCAAAGAATTTTGGATTTAGCAGCAAAAATGAAAGTTAAATTAATGGACGTTTTTGAAATTGATTTTAGTAAAAAAACATTAAAAGCTAATGCGGCATTTACCGGAATGGGTAAAACTAAACGCGTGCTTTTGGCGGATACTTTAAAAGATAAATATACGCACGATGAAATTGAGGTGATCTTAGCCCATGAGTTTGCCCATTATCAACTGGGGCATATTTTAAAGTTGATTATTGTAAATTCCTTGGTAACTTTGGGCCTGTTTTATTTAATTTTTAAAACTAGCGCTTATACTTTGGCGTTCTTTAAATTAAATTCCCTGACTCAAGTAGCCAGCTTGCCATTAGTTTTTCTTTATTTTATGTTGTTTGGTATTGTAATGATGCCTTTGGAGGCATATGTAAGTAGAGTTTTTGAGAAAGAGGCAGATAGATTGGCGCTTAAAACTACTGGGGCAAAAGCAGCATTCATTTCTTTAATGGATAAACTTGCTATCCAAAATCTTGCCGATCGCTCTCCGCATCCACTGATTAAATTCTTCTTTTTTTCCCACCCCCCGATTGACGAACGCATAAAAATCGCAAAAAATTAAAAAAATAATAGATAACGGGTGGTTTGGTGATCTGTTATTTAAAGTTGATTTATTTTTGTAGAAAATCTAGAATTGCCTTGGCGGCACGTCCGGCAGCGCCGCTTTGACCAAGGTCGCTTTTTACTTTTAATAGCTCTTGGTTTAAAGCATTGGTTGAGTTAGTATCTTGTAGGAAGTTAAGAATTGAAGCAGCGATTAATTTTGGCTGAGCTTTAAATTGGATAAACTCTGGTACAATTTCTTTGCCTGCCACAATGTTCACCATTCCGATATAAGGAATTTTTATTTGCGGTCGATAAAGTAAATAATTAAATATATTAGTTTTATAGGTGATTACAAAAGGATTCCCGGTGATGGCGGCTTCTAGAGTAGCGGTGCCGGAGCAGACGATGCTAGCATTGGCATTATTGAGGCAATCGTAAGTTAGTCCGTCAATAATTTTAAAATCTAAATTAAATTTTTTACATTCATCTAAGTATATCTGTTGATCTAGATTAGCGGCTTTGGCAATGATAAATTGAGTAGCGGGAATTTTCTGATTAATTAGTTGGGCTGCGCCTAACATAATCGGTAGCATTATTCTAATTTCTTGTTTGCGTGATCCGGGAAGTAGAGCAATAATTTTTTTATTAGGATTGATTTGATAGTTTTCGATAAAATTTTGCTTGGTTAAGGTTGGTTTAACAATGTCGATTAAAGGATGTCCTACGTAAGTTACCGGTATGTTGCGTTGTTGATAAAATGCTTCTTCAAATTTAAAAAGCACAATCATTTTAGAGATAAATTTTTTTATACTATTTATCCTGCTTTCCCGGGAAGCCCAAACTTGGGGGCTGACATAATAAATAGTGGGGATGCGCTGATTAATAGCTTTAGCTAGACGTAAATTAAATCCGGAAAAATCGACCAAGATTATGGCATCGGGATTTTCTAAATTAATCTTATCTAAGATTAATTTTTTTAAAGCGAAGAATTTTGGTAATTTCTTTAATACGTCGAAGAACCCCATTACTGAGAGTGCATTAATTTGATAGATGATCTCTGCACCGGTTTTAGCTAGATGCGCTCCACCGACTGCTAATATTTTTATCTGTGGATTAAGATCTTTAATTGCGCTAGCTAAATTTGCGGCTAATAGATCACCGGAAGGCTCGCCGCAAATTATAAATATTTTCTTTAAACTTTCCATATTTGATTTTGGATCTTTAAAGCGACTTCCAGGGCTTGTCGGGCTACCGGACCAGAAACAAGAGGGGTAGTTTTATTAATTACGCAGCTAATAAATGATTCTAATTCTTTTTGTAGGGGCTGTTCTTTTTCAATGGGAAGTTTTTCTTTGGTAATTTGTGTTCCGATTTTTCGATAAACCGAGGCTTCAGCATTTTTATAATCTAAAGATATATAGGTATCTTCTTGGAAGATGCGGATCTTACGCATATTTTCATCTGAAACCCGGGAGGCGGTGAGGTTGGCCACGCAGCCATTTTTAAAACTTAAGCGGGCGTTAGCGATATCCTCAAATTTAGTTAGGACGTTTATCCCAACTGAATCAATTCTCTCTAGAGGTGAATTTACCAGACCTAAGACAATATCAATATCATGGATCATGACATCAAGCACTGCTCCCACATCGAGTGAGCGGTTAGGAAACACAGAAAGACGGTGGCATTCGATAAATTTCGGTTGTTTTATAATTTTTAAAGTAGCGGCGAAGGCAGAATTAAATCTTTCAATGTGACCAACCTGGAGGATAAGTTTATTTTGCTCGGCGATTTTAATTAAATTATCTGCTTCCTCTAGAGTTAGAGTGAAGGGTTTTTCAACTAGTGCATGAATTCCTGCTTGTAAAAATTCTGCGGCAATTTTATGATGTAGTACGGTAGGCACAGCGATGCTTACGGCATCAACTTTGCCAAAAAGTTCTTGATGATTGGCATAACCGGGTACCTTAAGACGGTTGCTAACTTGTTTTAAGCAATCCGGATTATTGTCAGATATTCCAACCAGTTCACAATTTCGGCTTTCCTTATATATCTTGGCATGGATACTCCCAAGATGACCTACTCCGATTACACCTACTCTAATGGGATTCATTGGATAATCATAGCAAAGTGTTTATCTGGTTGCAATTAAAATTTTTTAGCAGGTGCGTGTTTAAGCTTTCTGGCTTTCGCTTCGGCACGAAGATTTTCGCCGTGTGCTGCGGCTTACGTCTCGTTACGGCTTCTTCCTTACGCTAAATGGACACCGCCTTCACTCGACGTAATTCCTTGCACACTGTTGCCGAAAATCTTCTAATGTGCCTTCAGCAAAAGCCAGAAAGCTTTAATTACTAAAGCATTTAGCGGGTGACTTGTCTTGGATTCGAGCGGGACGTGGAGGCAAGGAGCGGGCTCGGTTGCCTCTTAGATTTGTCTTGGCAGAGCGACGCAGCCGACCCGAGCGCCGTTGCGGCACGCTGGGCCGCAACAAGCGCTCCCGCGAGAACCAAGACAAGGCAGGACCCGCGTAGACATAACCGAAGATTTAGCTAAAATAGTGAAATAATGCAATAAAAAGGTTTGCCAGGGGTAAAATATATGTTAAAATAAACATTCTACGGAAAGGTAAAGGATGAGGGATTATTTTAAATTACTAAAATTTATTAAGCCATATGCCGGAAAATTCTCCATAGCTACTATTTGCATGGGTTTTTCTGCTATTTTTGACGGTGTATCGTTGGCGATGATGGTTCCTTTGGCAGATAAGGTTCTCACCAATAAAAAAATCATTATTCCTACTAAATTGCCCCCATTTTTGGCTAATTTTGTAGATAAAATTAATAGTTTTACCCCAGAAGCGCTCCTAAACTATATGGCGGTTTTTATTGTCTTATTGTTTGTGCTTAAGGGATTGTTTGGTTTCTTGCAAAGCTACATTATGTCAGATATAGGTCAATCTATCGTTAGAGACATAAAAGCCAAACTTTACACTAAATTTCAGTCACTCTCTTTAGATTATTTTACCCACAAGCGCGGGGGAGAGATGATGTCGCGCATTACTAATGATGCCCGGATCGTCGAGAATGCTGTTTCTTACGGATCCACTGATTTAGTTTATCAAGGCCTACAGGTAATTATTTTCTTTTCTTTGACCCTATTTATTTATGCTAAATTTGTGGTTTTTATTTTACCGCCCTTAGCGCTTTTAGGTTATTTAATCAGCACTGTAGGTAAGAAATTGAGAAAATTATCCAAATCTTCGCAAGAAAAAGCTGCCGATACCAATTCCATACTTTATGAGACCATCTCGGGAGCGCGTATCGTTAAAGCCTTTAATATGGAAGATTATGAAATTAATAAATTTAATAAAGTAAATAATGATTATTACAAGTTGTCTATGAAATCTATAAAACGTACATTACTTTTAAGTCCGGCCACTGAAATCGTGGGTTGTATTGCCGGTGTGATTGTTTTTGTACTAGGGGGGCGTGAAGTTATTGCCGGAAAGATCTCTTTTGGTATCTTTGGTTTATTTGTCGGATCGCTTTTATCGACGATTAGACCGTTTAAAAAATTAAGCCAGGTAACTTCTTTAAATCAACAAGCTGCTGCAGCTAGTGAACGTATTTATGAAGTTTTAGATGCTAAGCCTAGCGTGGTGGATACTCTTTCTGCGCGGGAACTGAAAGAGTTTAAACATAATATTGTTTTTAGCGATGTTTGGTTTAGTTATGAGAATAATCAAGTACTTAAAGGAATAACTTTAGATGTTCCTTATGGTTCAATGTTAGCTGTAGTCGGTCCTAGTGGTACCGGTAAAACTACGCTTTTAGATTTAATTCCACGTTTTTATGATCCTAAAAAAGGTACAATTTGTATTGATGGTGTGGATATCCGGGAAGTTACCTTGAAATCATTGCGTCAGCAGATTGGGATTGTCTCTCAGGAGACAATTCTTTTTAATGATACAATTCGTGCAAATATTGCTTATGGTAAGCAGTCGGCAACTGATGAGGAGATTAAGCAGGCAGCGATGCAAGCTAATGCCCATGATTTTATCAGCCGCATGCCCCAGGGTTATAATACGACTATCGGTGATCGCGGAGCACGCATCTCTGGTGGGGAGCGCCAAAGAATTGCGATTGCCCGCGCTTTGCTTAAAAATCCTCCGATTTTAATCTTGGATGAAGCTACTTCTCAGCTAGATTCAGAATCAGAGCGGGTGGTGCAGGAGGCTTTAGATCGGTTAATTCAGGGACGTACGGTATTTGTGATTGCACATAGACTTTCGACGGTTAGAAATGCTCATAAGATTGTAGTCTTAGATAAAGGGTCAATTGTTGAGTCAGGCTCACATGATGAGCTGATGGCTAAAGATGGCCTGTATAAGCGGCTACATTTGATGCAAGAGCTGCGCAAATAATTAAAGGTTTTATCCCCGCAGCTAAACACTGCGTAGCTGCGGGGATTAATTCGTAAATTGACTTACTCACACTATTGTGTTCGTAAGTCAAGTACTCATTAAAAATAGTTGCAAATAAATAAAATTTTGTTATAATCGTTCGATTAACTTCCTAGCCTAATATCTGGGGATATGTAGTTGATTTAGGCACGTTGTTTTTGTGACGAAAAAAGGAAATGTATATTAACCAATAATAAAGAAAAAAGAAAGAAAAAGGGGGATAAGAAACGTGCCATCAGAATTAATTAAGCAGTTGTTAGAAGCAGGTGTACATTTCGGTCATCAGACAAAACGCTGGAATCCTAAAATGAAGAAGTTTATTTTTGGTTCCCGCAGCGGTATTTACATTATTGATTTAGAGAAAACCGAGGAGTGTATTAATGCTGCTCGTGATTTTTTAATGGAGATAGCCTCTAAGGGCGAGTTTGTGCTTTTTGTCGGTACTAAGAAACAGGCCCAGGATGTAATGAAACAAGAAGCTATCCGTAGCGGAATGTATTATGTTACGGATCGTTGGCCGGGCGGAATGCTCACCAACTTTGCTACTATCAAAAAGAGTATTAATCGTTTAAAAGACATTGAGAAGATGCGTATCGATGGTACTTTTGAGAAATTAACCAAAAAAGAAGTAGCTTTGTTAGAAAAAGAGTTAGCCAAGCTTAATAAAAACTTCTCAGGGATTGTTCCTATGGAGCGCATGCCCAAAGCAATTTTTGTAGTCGATACTAAAAAAGAAGAGACTGCTGTACTTGAATCGCGTAGATTGGGTATTCCGGTAATTGGATTAATTGATACTAACTCTAATCCTTCCTTGGTGGATTATCCTATCCCTGGTAATGATGATGCGACAAAATCTATTCGTACTGTGGCCACAATTGTTGCCGATACGATTATCGAAGGTAGAAAGAAATTCTTATCGTATCTTTCTCAAGAAGGGGTTAAAGTTGAGGATGTTAAGCAGGATATCTCCTTAGAGGTTCTTCCTGAAGAAGAGATCAAAATAAAAGAGATCGAAGAGATCGTTGAAGATAGCCAACCGCTTACTGATGATTCTGCTGCGGCGAAAAAGGCCCATCTTAAACCAACTTCAGATATAAAACCAAAACTTAGAAAAAAGGGGTAACTTTAAATGAAGAGTTCAGTGGATGCGATTAAAGAATTAAGAGATCTGACTTGCTCAAGCGTGGCACATTGCAAAAAAGCTTTAGAGGAGTCTAAAGGCGATATAAAGCAGGCAATTATTTTATTACGTAAACAAGGCCTAGAGATTGCTGCGAAAAAACAGAGTCGTGCAGCTAATCAGGGTAGAGTTGATTGTTATATTCATCATGGTAATAAAGTAGGAGTTTTAATAGAAGTTAATTGTGAGTCGGATTTTGCCGCTAAAAATGAAGAGTTTATTAACTTCGTAAAAGATTTAGCAATGCATATTGCTGCAAGCAGCCCGGAGTATGTTAAGAAAGAAGATGTCCCGGAAGATGTTTTGAAACATGAAAAAAATAAAGAAGAGTATTATAAGGTCAATTGTTTATTAGAGCAGGTTTTTGTTAAAGATCCTAGTATTACAATTAATGATTATTTAGGTAGTATCGTGGGAAAGATCGGCGAGAATATTGTGGTCCGCAGATTTGTCCGCTATAAAATTGGCGAATAAATGGTCAAATCAGTTTACCCCGTTAGAGATAAAAAGCTAAAATCAGAGAAGCGCTCTGTCATTGGGAAAACTGTCTCTAAAGGGGTTTACAAGAGAATCGTCCTTAAAATAAGTGGCGAGGCACTAGCTGGGAAAAATGCTCATGGCATTGATCCGCAAGTATTAGCTTCTATCTCGCGACAAATTAAGGAAATTAGAGATTTACATGTAGACGTGGCAGTGGTGTTGGGTGCGGGAAATATTTTGCGTGGCCAAGAGAATACCGGTTCGCGTGGTTTAGATATGGATCGCAGCGTTGCGGATTATATGGGGATGATCGCTACAGTCATCAATGGTCTTTCTCTGCAGGATACTTTAGAAAAAGCAGGTGTAGCGACTAGAGTAATGACGGCAATTGAAATGCAAAAGATCGCTGAGCCTTATATTAGAAGAAGAGCGATCAGGCATTTAGAAAAAGGTAGGGTGGTAATTTTTGTGGCCGGTACCGGTAATCCCTATTTTACTACCGATACGGCGGCGGCACTGCGGGCGATGGAGATTAATGCCGATGCGATTTTAAAAGCCACTAAAGTAGACGGCGTTTATTCTGCCGATCCGATGAAAGTTAAAGACGCTAAGAAATTTAGCCAACTAAAATATATTGATGTGTTGAAAAAAGGTTTAAAGGTAATGGATGCTACCGCCATTAGTTTGTGTATGGATAATAAATTGCCGATTGTGGTTTTTAATCTTAATCGATTAGGAAATATTAAGCGAGTAGTCTTAGGCGAGAATATTGGTACGGTAGTTCGATAATCGAAAGGAAGATATATGTCTATTAAAGAAAATTTATTTAATACTGAAGAAAGAATGAAAAAGGCTTTTGAATCAATGAATCGCCAGTTTCATGAAGTAAGAACCGGCAGAGCATCTCCGACTTTAGTGGAAGGCTTACATATTGATTATTACGGTACTCCTACAATGTTAAAACAGTTAGCGGCGATCTCTGCTCCGGATGCACATTTAATTGTGATCCAACCATGGGATGTTACGGCGATTGTAGAAATTGAAAAAGCGATTCTAAAATCTAATCTTGGACTTAGCCCGTCAAATGATGGGAAATTAATTAGAATTTCCGTGCCACAATTGTCTAAAGAAAGACGTCAGGAGATGGCTAAGTTAGTACATAAAATGTCTGAAGATGGACGAGTATCTTTGCGCACGATCAGGCGAGATGCTAAAGAAGCTCTTGAGAAATTAGAAAAAGATAAGATTGTTTCTGAAGATGAAAAGTTTCGCGGAATTGATGAACTTCAGAAAATTGTTGATAAATATATTGCTAAGATTGACGAGCTTTTACAGAGCAAAGAAAAAGAAATCTTAGAATTTTAAGCTTGGGCCTCTAGCTCATCAGGTAGAGCACCACACTTTTAATGTGGTTGTGCCGCGTTCGAGTCGCGGGAGGCTCATAAATTTGAAAAGGTAGTGCCCGTATCTAGGGCGGGTGGCGAAATTGGCAGACGCGATAGCCTTAGGAGCTATTGGGGCAACCCTTGGAGGTTCAAATCCTCTTCCGCCCAGTAATGCAGATTTAAGATTAAAGAGATAAGAATTAAGAAGAAAACTTTTGTTTTTTCAATTTCTTATATCTTAGTTCTTAGCTCTTAGTTCTGTTTTCTTGCGGGAGTAGCTCAGCTGGCTAGAGCGCAACCTTGCCAAGGTTGATGTCGCGGGTTCGAATCCCGTCTCCCGCTTTATTTTTTATTATGATTTTTATTCGAAAGGAGCAGCAAATGCAGATAATGGATTTTCTCTCTAAGAAAGCAATTCTCACCGATATAAAATCTACTAGGAAAGAAGATGTAATTAATGAGATGGTTGATCTTTTAATTGAAGCCGGCGATGTTGAAAAACGTAATCGCAGCAAACTGATTGACGCGTTGATGGCTAGAGAATCACTCGGTTCTACAGCTATTGGCCAGGGAATTGCCATTCCACATGCAAAGTGTGATTGTGTGGATAAATTGGTCGCAGCTTTCGGGCTTTCTAAAAAAGGCGTTGATTTTGATTCTCTAGACGGAGAATTAGCTTATATTTTCTTTTTACTGGTAGCCCCGCAGGATTCCGCAGGCCCTCATCTTAAAGCCTTGGCCAGGATATCACGCCTATTAAAAGATAAATATTTCCGTGATACCTTGCGTACCTGCACAGATGATAAGTCAGTAATTAAAATCATCACGCAGGAAGATGAAAAAAAGATTTGACCCACAAGGATTGAGTAATCTACTTGTCTTTATTTTGTAAAATCCTTGTTTAAAGTGTCAGCAAGGATAATCCTTTAATATAGAGTAGTTAAATTTAAAATGAAATCAATCGCAACCGGTATCTTAAAATGGTTTTATCCGGGCATCGGCATTAAGCGCTGGGTTGGTCTGAGCGCTTTTGGGGTAATGCTTTTGATTTTAGGTACCGCTAATTTACGTAGCCAAGAATTTTGGTTAGTGCAGTTTTTAGATGCTTTAATTGTTATCTCCGGGATTATAATTCTAATTTTAGGAATTAAACGGATGATGCGTTCTTTTATCGCGGTTTTTGTACCTGCATCGCGTGGTAGCGAATTAATTGATATTTTGTATCAGAAGAAACAGCTCAGCCGTGGTCCGCGCATTGTTGCGGTTGGGGGTGGAACTGGGCTATCAATTCTTTTGAGTGGTTTAAAGAATTATTCTTCGAATATCTCTGCGGTAGTAACCGTAGCAGATAACGGAGGATCTAGTGGAAGGCTTAGACAACAATTTGATGTTTTGCCTCCGGGAGATATTCGCAATTGTTTAGTGGCTTTAGCGGATGCTCCCACTTTGATGAGAGATCTTTTTCAATTTCGTTTTGATGGAAATTCTGAGTTTGCTGGACACTCTTTTGGTAACCTTTTCCTAACGGTAATGACGCGCTTAACCGGGGATTTTGAAAAAGCAATTAAAGAGACTAGTAAGGTTTTGGCTTTGCGTGGGAGAGTGATCCCCTCGACCTTAGAAGATGTTACGTTGGTAGCGCATTTTCATGATGGTTCAACGGTTGCCGGTGAAGACCAGATTCCTCGAGTTAGAAAAGCCATTAATCGGGTTAATCTTACGCCGGAGCATCCGGCAGCAACCCAAGATGCAATAAACGCGATTAGAGAAGCACAGATTATTATTTTAGGTCCGGGATCTTTGTATACGAGTATAGTACCGAATCTTTTGATTAAAGAGATTACTAATGAGATCGCTAATTCTGAAGCATTAAAAGTTTATGTTTGTAATGTGATGACACAACCAGGCGAAACTGATGGTTATGCTGTTTCCGATCATATTGGTGCTTTAGTAAAACATAGTCATCCTAGAATTTTAGATTATTGTTTAGTGAATAATGGAGAAGTGCCTGCGGATGTTTTGCAGCGTTATTCCAAAGATAAATCACTTTTGGTTATTAATGATCGTAAAAAAGTAGAAGGTATGGGCTATCGAGTGGTGGAAGAAGATTTTAGTATGATTGTTGATGGTGTAGTGCGCCATGATTCGGAAAAGTTAGCCAAAATTATTTTAAGTTTTATTGATGAGATTTAACTATGTCGATTATAAAGAAAGAATTAATTGTAAAAAATAAACAAGGATTGCATGCTCGACCAGCGGCGCTCTTTGTGCAGATTGCGAATAAATTTGATTCGCGTATCACTGTGCGTCGTGATGAAGAAGAAGTGAATGGTAAATCGATCATGGGGATTTTAATGTTAGGGGCAGAAAAAGGAAGTTTAATCGTTTTGGAAGCTGATGGTAGCGATGCTCAGGCAGCTTTGGAAGAGTTAGAAAAAATAATTAATAGCGAGGAAGATCTGTGATTGCGTTAAAAGGAATAGCCGCAGCTAGTGGAATTAGTATCGGGCCAGTTTATAAGCTAGGCAGCGAGGAGTTTGTGGTTTCACGTCAAGCGATTGCTTGGGAAAGTATTCCCGAACAGATCCAGCTTTTTGAAGAAGCGTTAATTAAAACTCGCCGTGAAATTGTTGAACTGCAGAAGAGAATTAGTTCGGATCTTGGTCAAGAAGAGGCACAGATCTTTGATGCGCATTTGTTAGTATTAGAAGATCGCATGCTTATTGAAGAGGTTATCTCTCGTCTGAAGAAAGAACAACTTAATGTTGCTTTTATTTTCTCAGAAGTTTTAAAGAAATATGTCAGTGTTTTTTTGCAGATCGAGGATGAGTATCTTAAAGAACGTACCGCTGATATTAATGATGTCGGTAAAAGGATTTTAAGAAATATTTTAGGCAAGGAAAAAAAGAGTCTTGCAGATATTAAAGAAAAAGCAATTATTGTGGCTCATGATCTATCTCCTTCAGAAACTGCGGCGATGCATAGTAAAAATGTCGCCGCTTTTGTTACCGATATCGGAGGGAAGACTTCGCATACGGCAATTATGGCTAAGTCTTTGGAGATCCCGGCAGTTGTTGGTTTAGAGACTATTACAGCTAAAGTTAATCCTGGAGATATTTTAATTGTTGATGGTGCCATGGGGATTGTAATTATTAATCCTGATGAGACAACGCTCAATGATTATCGCCAAAAGTTAAAGATTTTAAAAGGAATCGCTGAAAAGTTTCTTTTAGTTAAAGATTTATCCGCAGTTACTACTGATGGTCGAGAGGTTAAGATTAATGCTAATATTGAATTTCCCGAAGAAGTTTCATCAGTAAAGTTGCACGGTAGCGAAGGAATTGGTCTTTATCGCACAGAGTTCTTTTATATGAATCGCAAAGATTCTCCTTCTGAAGAAGAGCATTATCAGGCTTATAAATATGTGGCAGAAGCCATGAATCCGCATCCGGTGGTTATCCGTACGCTAGATATTGGTGGAGACAAATTTTTATCGCAATTTAAGATTCCTTTTGAGATGCAGCCATTTTTAGGGTGGAGGGCAATTAGATTTTGTTTAGCCCGTCCAGATATATTCAAATTACAACTGCGTGCGATATTGCGCGCCTCCGTGCATGGTAATCTTAAATTAATGTACCCGATGATTTCAGGCATCGAAGAATTAAGACAAGCCAATCAACTGCTGGCTGATGCCAAAGAAGAATTAAAAAAGAATGGTCAGGCATTTAATGATCAAATTCAGGTCGGGGTCATGATTGAAGTTCCTTCAGCGGCACTTACCGCTGATATTTTAGCTAAAGAAGCCGATTTTTTTAGTATTGGCACTAATGATTTAATTCAATATTCTTTAGCGGTAGATCGGACTAATGAAAAAGTGGCTTATCTTTATGAACCGGCACATCCGGCAATTCTTAGGTTGGTTAAAACAATTATTGATGCCGCTCATAAGGCTAATATTAAAGTAGCGATGTGTGGAGAGATGGCTGGAGATCCATCGTTAGCTTTGATTCTTTTGGGATTAGGCTTAGATGAATTTAGTATGCCGCCGCAGATTATCCCAGAGTTAAAATATATAATTAGAGGGATGGATTTTAAAGCAGCACAGGATATCGCAGCACAGGCTTTAGGGCTATCCACTGGTACGCAGGTTGAAGAGTTTGCGCAGAAAAAATTAGCGGAGATTTTAAAATGAAAGCATTAATTTTGGCTGCAGGTTATGCCACTAGGCTTTATCCGTTAACCAAAGATTATCCTAAGCCACTTTTAGAAGTTAAACAACGCCCGATAATTAGTTACATTATTGAAAAATTAAATACGGTTAGTTGTGTTGATGAAATTTATATAGTTACTAATAATAAGTTTATTGGTGATTTTTGTAAATGGGCTAAAACCATTAATTCAACTAAAAAGATAACGTTGGTAAATGATCTAACTAAAAATAATCAGGATCGGTTAGGAGCAATCGGGGATATTAATTTTGTAATTAAAAATAAAAAAATTAGAAATAATCTTTTAGTGATCGGTGGAGATAATTTATTCAGTGGTTCTTTAAAAGGTTTTTTAGGTTTTATAAAAAAAAGAAAAACTAAAGTTAGTCTAGGAGTGTATAGATTAAAGCAAAAGAGAGATGCTAGTCGCTACGGAGTGGTTAAATTGGATAAACAAAAGAAGGTGATAAGTTTTGAAGAAAAGCCGCAAAAACCACAGAGTTCATTGGTAGCAATGTGTTTGTATTATATCCCTAAAAATCATTTGAATTTAATTGCGCGTTATGTAAAAAATAGTAGAACCGGTAAGGTTGATGCTACCGGTAGTTATATTGCTTGGCTTAAAGAAAAGATTAATGTTTATGGATATGTTTTTAATGGTGCGTGGTTTGATATTGGGGATTATAAATATTTAAACGCGGCAAAGAAAAACTTTGCCTAATTATGGAGGATTTATGTCAGCTGCAAAGTATTTTTTTACTTCAGAGTCGGTAACCGAAGGTCATCCGGATAAGTTGTGTGATCAAATTTCTGACGGAGTTTTGGATGCTTGTTTACGTAATGATCCTTATTCGCGCGTAGCTTGCGAAACTTATGTGACCATGGGGCTTTTAATTGTCGGTGGAGAGATTACTACTAAAGGTTTTATTCATGTGCACGATATTAGTCGAAAGATAATCGAAGATATTGGTTACAATCATCCTAAATATGGATTTGATTTTCATACTTGTGCTATTTTAAATGCGATTCACTCTCAGTCACCGGATATCTCTCAAGGCGTAGATGATGGAGGAGCAGGAGATCAGGGGATTATGTTTGGTTATGCTTGTAATGAAACTAAAGAATTAATGCCGCTAGCTTTAATGTTAGCGCAAAAACTTTCGATGCGTTTGACGCAGGTGAGAAAAAGTAATATTTTAAAATACCTTGGTCCAGATGGTAAAACTCAAGTTACGGTTGAATATGATAATGGAAAACCGGTACGTGTGGATTCTGTAGTTTTAGCTTCTCAGCATACTGAGGCTATTTTGGATAAAAGTGGCAAACGTATTACTGAGAAAGCGCGCCAAGAAATTATTCGCCACGTTGGCGGGCCGATTCTTAAAGGTTGGGTAGATAAAAATACTAAATATTATGTTAATCAGACAGGAAAATTTGTCGTCGGTGGTCCACAGTCTGATACCGGAATGACGGGAAGAAAAATTATTGTGGATACTTACGGTGGAGCAGTAGCTCACGGTGGCGGTGCATTCTCAGGAAAAGATCCGACTAAAGTTGATCGTTCAGCTGCTTATATGTGTCGTTATATTGCTAAAAATATTGTCGCTGCTGGATTAGCTGAGAAATGTTTAATTCAGCTTTCTTATGTTATTGGCCATGCTGAACCTTTGTCGGTAATGGTTAAGACAGAAGGAACTTCGGTTATCTCTGAAGAAGCTTTAGTGAAATTGGTGAGACAAAATTTCCAACTTACACCTAAAGGAATTATTGAGTCCTTGAAATTACGTCGTCCTATATATAGGAAGACAGCTAGCTATGGTCATTTTGGCCGACCAGAGCCAGAATTTTTATGGGAGAAGACGGATAAAGCGCAATCATTAAAAAAACAGGCGAGTTGTTTATAACTTAATAGGAGAATTTAAAAAAATGAATTATGATATTAAAGATGCAAGTTTAGCAAAGAAGGGTGCCTTTAGAATTGAATGGGCCGCTAAAAATATGCCCGTTTTGAGTTTGATTAAACAAAGATTCTCTAAAGAAAAACCTTTGAAAGGCTTAAAGATTGCCTGTTGTTTACATGTAACTACCGAGACAGCTGTTTTAGGTGATGTTTTAAAAGCTGGTGGTGCGGATGTTTATATTTGTGCTTCTAATCCGCTTTCGACCCAAGATGATGTTGCCGCGGCTTTAGTAAAAGATTTAAAAGTAGGGGTATTTGCAATTAAAGGTGAAAATACTAAAACTTATTATGAACATATGAAGGCTGCATTAGCGGTTAGACCAGACATTACGATGGATGATGGCGCAGATTTAGTCAGTACTATTCATCAGCGTCCTACCAGTATGCATGCTAATATTATCGGTGGTACAGAAGAAACTACTACCGGAGTTATTCGCTTGCGTGCTTTGGCCCAAGAAGGGAAATTGCGTTATCCGATTATTGCGGTTAATGACGCCCAGACTAAGCATCTTTTTGATAATCGTTATGGTACTGGTCAATCTACTTTAGATGGAGTAATCCGCTCGACGAATAAATTAATTGCTGGATCTAATTTTGTAGTCAGCGGCTATGGTTGGTGTGGTAAAGGGGTAGCCATGCGTGCCAAAGGAATGGGCGCAAAAGTAATTGTCATTGAAGTTGATCCTTTGCGTGCTTTAGAGGCAACCATGAATGGTTTTGATGTCATGCCGATTAAAGATGCTGCAAAAATTGGGGATATCTTTGTTACCGTCACTGGTGATATTAATGTTATTCGTCGCGAACATTTTGCAGTAATGAAAGATGGAGCGATTGTCGCTAATTCCGGCCATTTTAATGTGGAACTTGATATTCCGGGTTTAGCCAGTATTGCAAAAGCTAAAAGAGCCACGCGCGATTTTGTGGACGAGTATACTTTGAAAAATAATCGCAAAGTTTATGTTTTAGGTGAGGGCCGTTTAATCAATTTAGCGGCTGCTGAAGGACATCCGGCTAGCGTTATGGATATGTCTTTTGCAAATCAAGCACTTTCTGCTGAATATATGATTAAAAATATCGTAAACTCAATAAAGAGGTTTATACTGTTCCAGAAAATATTGATAAAAACATTGCCAAACTTAAATTGCAATCGATGGGAATTAAAATTGACACTTTAACTGCTGAGCAGAAGAAATATTTAGCCAGCTGGGAGATGGGTACTTGATGAAAAAAATTGCAGTATTAACTACCGGAGGCGATGCTCCGGGAATGAATCCTACGATTCGCGCGGTTGTCCGTTACGGAATTTATCAGAAGCTAGAGGTAATGGGAGTTTTCCGTGGATGGTGGGGCTTGATTAATGAAGAGTTAAAAATTTTAAACCAGCGTTCTGTTTCCGGAATTGTCGGGCAAGGAGGAACGATTTTAAAAACTGGTCGTTGTGCAGAGTTTAGAACTGATGAAGGACAAAAACGTGCTTATGAAACTATTAAGAAGCATGGTATTGATGGGATAGTAGTAATTGGAGGAAATGGTTCCTTTGCCGCTGCCCATGAATTTTATAAAAAGTTTAATCTGCCCTGTGTAGGGATTGCTGCTTCCATTGATAATGATGTTAACGGCATAGACTATACCATCGGCACTGATACTGCGATTAATACTGCTCTGGATGCGATTGATAAGATTCGCGACACTGCTACTAGCATGGAACGAATCTTTGTGGTGGAAGTGATGGGTAGAGAATCTGGTTTTATTGCTTTAACCGTTGCTCTGGGGGGAGGCTGTGAAGATGTAATTATCCCAGAGAAAGAATTAGACCTTAACGCGATCTGTCATGATATTGTGCACGGTAATTTAGTGGGCAAGATGAGCTGGATTATTGTTTTGGCTGAAGGCGCTGGTAAAGCTGATGATATTGCCAAAAGAATTACGGATATGACCGGATTAGAAACGCGTACGGTAGTTTTAGGTCATGTGCAAAGAGGAGGACGCCCGACGGCAGTGAGTCGTGATATGGCGTTAAATTTAGGAAAAGCCGCGGTTGATTGTTTATTAGCCGGTAAGACCGATATTGCCGTAGGTTTAGCTGGTGGTAAAATTGTCGAAGTAAATTTTGAAACAGCGATCAAGAAAAAAGAGTTAAAAGTTGAAAATTTTTATAATTTAATTAAAACGTTAACTTGATAAGGAGAAAGTAAAATGGGGAGAAAGCCGCTTGAAATTGATAAAATTGTCATGGATTTAATTTTAACTAATGATGTAGAGTTAAAAAAGAAATTAGCCAAAAAGATCTCTGATATGGCTTACAAAAAAGGAATTTATTCTTCTAGTATTCATGAGCTTTATATGGCTGCCGGAAGGGGAGAAGTTAAAGGTTTTACTGTGCCGGCAATGAATTTGCGTAGCATGACTTATGATTTAGCTAGGGCAATTTTTAGAACGGCTAAGAAAAATAATTCTGGGGCATTTATCTTTGAAATCGCTAAATCTGAGATGGGCTACACTGCGCAACCTCCCGTTGAATATACTGCGGTAGTTTTAGCGGCAGCAATTAAAGAAAATTATACTGGTCCAGTATTTATTCAAGCCGACCATTGCCAAGTTAATCTTAAAAAGTTCCAAGAGAATCCAGAAAAAGAATTAACTGCATTGCAGGATATGATTGTCGATAGTATTAGTGAAGGTTTTTATAATATTGATATTGATTCTTCAACGCTAGTTGATTTATCTAAAAAGGACATTAAGAAACAACAAAAAGATAATTATGAAGTTTGTGCTAAATTAACCCAGCTTATTCGTCGTATTGAGCCAAAAGGAATTACCATTTCTGTAGGTGGAGAGATCGGTGAAGTCGGTCATCAAAATTCAACCGCTCAAGATTTACGTGCTTTTATGGAAGGTTATAAAGAAAAATTGCGTAAAGGATTAATTGGAATTAGTAAAATTTCCGTACAAACCGGAACTAGTCACGGTGGCGTAGTAAAAGCCGACGGTTCCATGGCTGAAGTAAAGTTAGATTTTGGCACACTCAATACTCTTTCTGGTCTTGCTCAAAAAGAATTTGGTATTGGTGGAGCCGTGCAGCATGGTGCCTCTACTTTGCCGGAAGAGATGTTTCATAAATTTCCGGAAAATAATACTTTGGAAGTGCATTTAGCTACCGGATTTCAGAATATGATGTTCGATAGCAAGTATTTTCCAGCAGATTTAAAAGCAAAAATATATGAATGGTTAAAAGTTAATGCGGCTAGCGAAAGAAAAGAAGGAGAATCCGAGGAGCAATTCTTTTATAAGGCACGTAAAAAAGCATTAGGGCCATTTAAAAAAGATATTATGTCGATTGCTCAAGATGTACGTGATCAAATTGCTGCAGAGATCGAAGCAAAATTCGATTTTCTATTTAAACAACTCAACGCTGTAAATAATCGTGCTTTAGTGGATAAGTATGTTACTTTGAAACGTGTGATTGTGCGTAAACGCAGCCCAGCTAATAAAGTTGTGCATGATGGCGAAGGTGCCGATTAGTTTATAAATTTATATAGGGAGGGAGTTATGCGATCAGATGCAGTTAAAAAAGGTTTAGATAGGGTACCTCACCGGGCTCTTTTACATGCTACTGGTCTGTCTAAAGATGATTTAAAACGTCCGTTTATCGGGATTGCTTCATCATTTACTGATCTGATTCCCGGTCATGTGGGGATGCGTGACCTAGAAAGATTTATTGAACGCGGAGTTTGTTATGGAGGAGGGGCGCCATTTTTATTTGGCGTACCGGGTATTTGCGATGGCGTTGCTATGGGTCATTTAGGGATGTGTTATCCTATGGCTTTGCGTGAAATTGTGGCCGATACTATTGAGACAGTTTGCAATGCACATCAATTAGATGGAATTATCTGTCTGACTAATTGCGACAAAATTACTCCTGGGATGCTGATGGGGGTAGCGCGTTTAAATATTCCGGCCATTATTGTGACGGCAGGTCCTATGCTTTCTGGACGTTTTGAAAAAAGAAAATTAGCTTTTGTGCATGATACTTTTGAAGGTATGGCCAGAGCTAAAAAAGGTGATATCTCGCAGGCAGAACTTTCTTGTTTAGAGTTAGAAGCTTGTCCTGGTCAGGGGTCTTGTCAAGGTTTGTATACGGCTAATACCATGGCTTGTTTAACGGAAACGATGGGAATGTCGATTCCGGGATGTGGCACTGCTCTAGCTGGCTCGGCTAAAAAACGTAGAATTGCCCAAGCTAGTGGTCAGCGCATTGTGGAGTTAGTTAAAAAAAATATTAAGCCGTTGGATATTATTACTAAAAAATCTTTAGAGAATGCGATTGTGGTTGATATGGCCTTAGGCGGATCCAGTAATACCGTTTTACACTTGATGAGTATTGCCCATGAAGCCGGAATTGATCTAGACTTAAAAACATTTGATAAAATTAGCAAAACTGTACCGCATATTACTAATATTGAACCGGCGGGTCCTTATTTTATGGAAGATATTGAATATTCCGGAGGAATTCCTGCGGTATTAAAAAGATTAAAATCAAAATTAAATAATGTTTTAAATGTGAGTGGCGAGAAGACATTTGAGATTGCCGATAAAGCGACTATATTTGATGAGGAAGTAATCCGACCATTAAATAAAGCTTATCATAAGCAAGGTGGGATTGCGGTGCTTTACGGGAATATTGCGCCTAACGGAGCAGTGGTTAAGCAGTCTGGGGTTAGTGAAAAAATGATGAAATTTACCGGACGAGCACGGGTATTTAATCGCGAAGAAGAAGCAATGCAGGCAATCATGAATAATAAAATTAAAAAAGGTGATTGTATTGTGATTCGTTATGAAGGACCAGCCGGAGGCCCGGGAATGCGTGAGATGTTAGCGCCAACTGCAGCCATTGTCGGATTAGGTTTAGCAGATTCAGTGGCTTTAATTACTGACGGTCGTTTTTCTGGTGGCACTAAAGGTCCTTGTATCGGACATATCTCGCCTGAGGCTTCGGCCGGTGGACCAATTGCAATTATTAAAGATGGTGATACAATTATTATTGATATTGTCAATCGTAAATTAGAAGTTAAATTAACGAAAATAGAAATTGAGAAGAGATTTAAGAATTGGAAGAGTGTTGAGCCTAAAATTAAAACTGGATATTTATCTCGTTATTCAAGATTAGTAAGCTCAGCGGATAAAGGAGCGATTCTGGAATGATTGGTGCTAGAATATTATTGGAGTCTTTAAAAAAGGCTGGCGTAGAGGTGATCTTCGGTTACCCCGGAGGCCAGGTGCTGCCAATATTTGATCAGCTTTATGATTTTGATTTAAAGCTGATTTTAGTGCGCCATGAGCAGGGGGCGGCACACGCCGCTGACGGGTTTTCTCGCGCTACAGGTAAAGTGGGCGTATGTTTGGCCACCAGTGGTCCGGGAGCGACCAATTTGGTTACTGGAATTGCTACGGCATATATGGATTCTATTCCGATGGTGGCGATTACCGGTCAGGTTGGTACGCATTTAATTGGTAATGATGCTTTTCAAGAAGCAGATGTTACCGGAATTACCCGACCAATTACTAAACATAATTTTTTAGTTAAAGATGTTAAAGATTTAGCGCGTACGGTCGCTGAAGCATTTTATATCGCTTCTAGCGGTCGTCCCGGTCCGGTGTTGATTGATATTCCTTTAGATGTACAACGGGCTGATACTGAGTTTATCTGGCCAGATCAAATAAATATTCGTAGTTATCAGCCAACTTATTCTGGCCATCCCGGGCAGATTAAAAAAGCGGCTAAATTAATTTCGCAAGCGCAAAAACCGATTATTTATGCCGGAGGAGGAGTAATTACCTCTGGAGCACATTTGGAGCTAACCGAACTTGCAGAAAAGATCCAGGCTCCAGTGACGACCACCTTTATGGGCCTGGGGGGTTTTTGTGGTACGCATAATTTATTTTTAGGGATGTTGGGGATGCACGGCACCGCTTATGCTAATCATGCGGTGATGGAAGCAGATTTAATTATTGCTATTGGAGCGCGTTTTGATGACCGGGTAACTGGTAGATTAGATGATTTTGCTCCGGGTGCAAAAATTATTCATATTGATATTGATCCTTCTAGTATCAGTAAGAATGTAAGCGTAGATGTTCCAGTAGTTGGAGATGCTAAAAATATTATCCAACAACTGATTACTGAAATTAAAATTCTTCCTGATACGCGAAATTGGCTTAAAAAAGTTAATGATTGGAAAAATAAACACCCGTTAATTTATAACGATGATACTGAATCAATTAAGCCGCAGTATATTTTGCAAGAACTTTTTAAATTAACTCAAGGCCAAGCAATTATCTGTAGTGAGGTAGGTCAAAGCCAGATGTGGGCTTGTCAATGGTATCAATATTTAACACCACGTACCTGGATCTCTAGTGGTGGATTAGGTACGATGGGTTTTGGTCTTCCGGCAGCGATGGGAGCGAAAGTGGCTTTTCCGAAAAAAGAAGTTTTTAATATCGCCGGAGATGGTTCGATTCAGATGAATATTCAGGAGCTGGCTACTTGTGTGGCTAATAAGATTAATGTTAAAATTTTAATTTTTAATAATGGTTTCTTGGGGATGGTACGCCAATGGCAAGAGTTATTTTATAAGAAACGTTATTCTTATACTCCGATTACTAGTCCGGATTATGTAATGTTGGCACAAAGTTATGGTGCGTTGGGTATGCGCGTGACTAAAAAAGAAGATGTTGCTGTGGCTTTGGAGAAAGCGATTAAGACTGATAATACTGTGTTGGTGGATTTTAGAATTGAGCCGGAAGAAAATGTTTATCCGATGGTGCCATCGGGTCAGGCGATAAATAAAATGATTGAGGGGTTAGCTTAATGCGTCATACGATATCGGTATTGGTTGAGAATAAATTTGGAGTGTTAGCACGCATTGCGGGTTTGTTTAGTGCTCGGGGTTATAACATCGCATCGCTAGCGGTTTCAGAGACCTTGGACCCACAAATATCTTATATGACGATTGTGGTTGAGGCTAAGGATGAAAAAGTTTTAGAGCAGATTAATAAACAGCTGAATAAATTAATCGATGTTATCTCAGTTACGGATTTTACTAAAAAAGAACATCTTGATCGAGAGTTAGTTTTGGTTAAGGTAGGTTGCTTGGTAGATGATAAAAAAGAGCTAGAGTCTTTATTTGATAAATTTGTGGGAAAGATTATTCAGATTAAAGATGATGCGGCAATTATTGAAGCCATTGGAGACCAAGATCAGATTAAAGCGCTTTTAGGAGCTTTGGATAAGTTTGGAGTAAAAGAGTTAGTACGCACAGGGAAATTAGCGATTAGTAATTAAAAAATAAGAAAGGGGAAGTGAAAAGATGGCAAAGATTTATTATGACAAAGATGCGGATTTAAATTTATTAAAAGATAAGACGGTGGCCATTATTGGTTATGGTATTCAGGGGCGTGGCCAGTCTTTATGTTTACGTGATTCAGGAGTAAGAGTGGTAGTTTCTGAAATGCCGCAAACTCCTAATTTTGAATTAGCTAAGAGCGATGGCTTTACTCCGGTTACTGCGGCTGAGGCGGCAAAAGCGGCGGATATTATCCAGATTCTTACCCAGGATCATGCGCAGGCTAAGGTTTATCTTGAGTCCATTAAACCAAATTTAAAAAAAGGTAAAGCTTTGTGTTTTTCGCACGGTTTTAACATTCGTTTTAAACAGATTAAGCCTCCAAAAAATGTAGATGTATTTATGGTTGCTCCTAAGGGGCCGGGTGCATTAGTCAGACAAATGTATGTAGAGGGCAAAGGTGTACCTTCCTTAATTGCTATTCATCAAGATGCTTCCGGGCAGGCAAAGGCTTTAGCCTTGGCTTATGCTAAAGCTATAAAAGCCACAACTGCCGGTGTGATTGAAACTACTTTTAATGAAGAGACCGAAACTGATCTTTTTGGTGAGCAAGCGGTACTTTGCGGAGGTGTTAGTGAATTAATTAAAGCTGGTTTTGATACTTTAATCGACGCTGGGTATCAACCAGAGATTGCTTACTTTGAAGTTTTGCATGAGTTAAAATTAATTACTGATTTAATTCAAGAACGAGGAATTTCCGGTATGCGCAGAGGGGTTTCTAATACTGCCTGTTACGGTGACTTAACCCGTGGGCCCAGAATTATTACGCAAAAAACACGTAAAGAGATGGCCAAGATTCTTAAAGAGATAAAATCAGGCAAGTTTGCTAAAGAGTGGATTAAAGAAAATGAAACGGGACGCAAGAATTTTGATAGTTTGATTAAAGCTGGCGACGATCACTTAATTGAAAAAGTTGGAAAACAATTACGTGATATGATGCCTTGGATGAAGAAGTAAAAATATAAATTATTTTTTAGTTTTGCGGGTCCTGTCTTAGGGTAGTTTCTTGCGCTATCACGCGCTGCGAAACCACCCTAAGCCACCCGCGATAGATTTTAAAATCATAATTTATATTTTTTTAAGAGAGTGAATGATGGAAAAGATAATAATCTTTGATACAACTTTACGCGATGGAGAGCAGGCACCCGGAGCTTCTTTGAATCATAAAGAAAAACTGGAAGTGGCCAGAGCTTTAGAGAATTTAGGAGTCGATGTCATTGAAGCAGGTTTTCCTATCTCTTCTAAAGGTGATTTTGCAGCGGTGCAGGCAATCTCTAAAGCGATTAAATTGCCGGTTATCTGTGGCTTGGCCCGGGCAATCAAGAAAGATATTGATGTGGCGGCAGAGGCGATTAAATCGGCAAAGCGTGCGCGGATTCATGTATTTTTAGCAACTTCTAAGATACATATGCAGTATAAGCTAAAAAAAGCCGAAGATGAAATTATTCGTCTGGCGGTAGAGTCTGTAAGCTATGCTAAAAAATTTTGCCCCGATGTTGAATTCTCTCCTGAAGATGCTTCACGTTCAGAGATAAATTTTCTTTATCAAGTAATAGAGGCAGTAATTAAGGCTGGTGCAACTACGGTAAATATTCCGGATACTGTTGGCTATACAGAACCTCAGGAATACGGGGACTTGATTAAAGCAATTAAAAATAATGTTCCTAATATCAATCGAGCAATTATTTCTATACATTGTCATAATGATTTAGGTTTGGCGGTAGCTAATTCTTTGGCAGCAATTAGAAATGGTGCCCGTCAAGTAGAGTGTACGATCAATGGTATCGGAGAACGGGCAGGGAATGCTTCTTTAGAGGAAATTGTGATGAGTGTGGATACGCGTAAAGATATTTACGTAGATCTAAAAACAGGAATTAACAAAAAAGAGATATATCAAGCCAGCCGCCTAGTAAGCAAATTGACTGGTTTTGTAGTGGCGCCGAATAAAGCAATTGTCGGAGGAAATGCTTTTCGACATGAATCAGGAATTCATCAAGATGGCGTGTTAAAAGAACGTTCTACTTATGAGATTATTCGTGGCGAAGACGTAGGTTTTGTGATTGAGGGAATGGTTTTGGGAAAACATTCTGGCCGCCATGCTTTTAATGAAAGATTAAAGAAAATAGGTTTCAATTTAAATAAAGATCAGTTGGAAAAATCATTTGATCGTTTTAAAGATTTATGTGATAAGAAAAAAGATATCTTTGATGATGATCTAAGAGCGATTGTAGAAGATGAAATTCAGATAATTAAGCCCACCTGGAAGTTGGAGAGTTTTGAGATTAATTCTGGAACAAAGATTAAGCCCCAGGCTCAGGTAGTTTTAATGAAAAATGGTAAAAATATTACCGGTGTTTCTTCTGGCGATGGTCCGGTGGATGCTTGTTTTAAAGCTATTGATAAGATTACTGGTTATAAAGCTAAATTAGAAGATTTTCGTTTGGAAGCGGTGACCGCCGGCAAAGATGCTTTGGGCCAAGTAACGTTGAAATTAAAAGTGAAAGATTTTATTACTAGTGGCCGCGGTTCAAGTACAGATGTCATCGAGGCTGCCGTTAAAGCCTATATCGACGCGGCTAACAAATTAGAAAATAAATGACCTTAAAACCTAAACTTTACGGTTTAGTAGGTTTTCCCATCAAGCATAGTTTATCTCCCTGCATGCACAATGCTGCATTCGGCAAATTAAAAATAAAAGCTAAATATCAATTATTTGAATTAGAGCCTGAAAAGCTAGGTATTTTTTTAGTTAGCTTAAAGAAAAAAAATATCGCCGGTTTTAATGTTACCTACCCTTATAAAGAAAAAATTTTAGATTTTTTGAACAGTCAATCTAGTGGGGTTAAAGAGATTGGTGCGGCTAATACCGTGGTAGTTGACAGTAAGGGTAAATTAAAAGGTTTTAATACTGATTATTTAGGATTTAGTGCACATCTTAAAGAATTAAAAGTTAAACCTAAGCGAGTCGCTGTAATTGGTGCAGGTGGAGCAGCTAAAGCAGTTTGTTTTGCGCTAGCTAAGTTGAAAGTTAAAGAGATCTGTATTTATGATATTGATAAATTTAAAAGTTTAGCTCTTTTTAAAAGATTGAATTCTCATTTTGAGCAGACCAAGTTTAATGTTGCTATGCGTGTGGAAGATTTAAATATTACTGATAAAGATTTATTAGTGAATGCTTCTCCGGTGGGAATGCGACCAACCGATCCTTGTTTAGTGCAAGCCAAGGATTTACATAAAGATTTATTTGTTTATGACCTAATTTATAGTCCCTTAGAAACCAAACTAATTTTATTGGCTAAAGAAAATAAATTAAATTATGCTAATGGGTTGGGTATGCTTTTATATCAAGGAGTTTTTGCTTTTCAACATTTTAGTAATAAAGTTGCTCCAGTTAATCTTATGAAAGATTGTCTTTATCGCGCCGTTATGCGAAAACCACTTTTGAAAGGAGTAAAGAAACATGATTGCTAAGATTATGGTTTTTATTTTTGGTTCTATTGTTGGTAGTTTTTTAAATGTTTGCATACACCGGATGCCTAAAAGTGAATCGGTAGTTTGGCCGCGTTCACATTGTCCGAAATGCCAAAAACGTATTCCCGGTTATGATAATATTCCTTTTATAAGTTTTATTTTATTAGGAGGGAAATGTCGTTTTTGTAAGGAAAGAATATCTTTGCGCTATCCTTTGGTTGAGCTTTTAACTGCTTTGTTAACGGTGGCTTTATTTAATCATTTTGGCCTAAGTTATAGTTTTTTCTTGGCGATGGTTATGCTTTGGGGGTTAATTATTGCTACTTTTATAGATATCTCGCATCGGATTATTCCTGACGAAGTATCAGTAGGCGGTATGATCTTAGGTTTTATTATGGTTTCCATAACTGGATTTACTTTAAAGCCTTTTGGATTTAGTTTTTTACCGATGAAATTTTCGTTCTTGGGAATTATTGTCGGCGGGGGGATTATTTATTTAACCGGAGTTATTTTTGATTTAGTATATTTTAAGTTACTTAAGAAGCCAGCAATTGGTGGAGAAACTGAATCAATGGGCGGTGGAGATGTAAAATTGTTAGCGATGATCGGAGCATTTATGGGTTGGAAGATGGCAATCCTTACATTCTTTTTAGCGCCATTTTTAGGGATAGTTGTAGGCGTTGTAAATTTAGTCTATAAAAAGGACCATACGATTCCTTACGGTCCGTTTCTTTCCATTGCCGCTTTAGTTTCGCTTTTTTGGGGCAATAAAATCATTCAATTAATCTTACCATTAAGATAATTTAAATTATGCCTGAAATAGCTCTAGAAAACTACCTCTCTAAAAGTATATCCAAAGATAATTGGAAGAATATTGGCTTTGATAAACGCGCTGGTATTCTAATTCCGTTATTTACTACTCATTCTAAGCATAGTTTTGGGATTGGTGATTTAGGTGATTTAAAATTAGTGATTGATTGGGCAAAATCTACCGGTAATTCTATTATTCAGCTTTTACCGATGAATGAGGTGGGTGGATTATTTTGCCCCTATGATGCGGTAAGTTCTTTTGCTATAGAGCCTGCCTATATTTGTTTAAAAGATTTTCCTCAATTAAAAGGAAAAAAATTTACAAGTAAATTCAGCGACCACAATCATGTTGATTATGCGGTAAAAGCGGCAAAGCTGCAATTACTTTGGGAAGTTTACTTAAAAGAAGATTTAAGTCAGGCCCTTGATTTTGAATCTTTTCAACAGGATAATTTTTATTGGCTAGCTGATTTTGCGCTTTTTAAAGTATTAAAGATACATCATCAAGATAAAGCTTGGTATGATTGGCCGGATTGTTTTAAGAATCGTTCTTTCGAAGCACTGCAAAAATTTCAACAAGAAAATATTGAAGAGATAACTTTTCAGATGTGGTTGCAGTGGATTCTTTTTAAGCAGTTTAGGGATGCTCAAAATTATGCGGCTAAAAATAATATTTTGATTAAAGGAGACCTTCCGGTTTTAGTTTCAGGTGATAGCGCAGATGTTTGGAGTCATCCGGGATTTTTTAAATTAGATTTTGCTGTCGGAGCCCCTCCGGATATGTATTGTGCTAAGGGTCAGCGTTGGGGGATGCCCACTTATAATTGGGAGAATATTGCTGGGGATAATTATCGTTATATTAAAGAAAAATTAAAGTATGCTCAGGAGTTTTATAATATCTTACGTATTGATCATGTGGTCGGACTCTTTCGTATTTGGAGTATTCCACGTGATGATCCTCAGGAAAACCAAGGGTTAAATGGTAAGTTTGATCCGCAGCAGGAATCTCTCTGGGATGAGCACGGTAGAAAAATATTAGAAGTTTTAATAAAAAATACAAAAATGTTACTTTGCGCTGAAGACCTTGGAGTAATTCCCCGTTGTTGTACGGATACTTTGAAAGAATTTGGCATTTTAGGTAACGATGTGCAGCGTTGGGTTAAAGATTGGAATAATCGTCATGATTTTTTACTTCCTCAAGAGTATCGTCAGTTAGCTGTAGCGATGCTTTCTACGCATGATACGACGAATTGGAAAGCTTGGTGGCAGTATGAAGCTGGTACAGTGGATCAAGATTTATTTATGAGAAAATGTCAGGATCGACAGATCGATTTTGCACAGGTGAGTCAAAAACTTTTTGATGCTAACCTATCTTTTCATGGCAGATTGCGCTGGAAAAAAGAGATTGATAGCGTAGATAAATTGCTTTGGGAGCTAGGGAAAAAAAGAGAAGAAGTGGGGGATTTCATTGAGCTTTATGAGAACACTTATGGTGAAAAAGAAAAACTTTGGAAGATTTTAGATTGCACAGGATCAATTACTGAAGTAGCTAGTGCAGAGTTATTGACTAAGATGATTAAATTTATTTTAAGTTCTCAGGCGTTATTCTGTATTAATTCTATTTGGGATTATTTAAGTATGACTGATATTTTTAAGGGAGATTCTTATCAATATCGAGTAAATATCCCTGGAACCATTAGTCCTAAAAATTGGTCATTATTACTTCCGCTAAGTCTAGAAGAGATGATTGCCCATCCGATAAATAAGCAAATCCGCAAAATTATTACTGATTCCGGTAGAATTTAATTTAAAATTTATGGGAAAATTACAAGGTAGTCAATATTATATTACTAAAAGTATGGGTAAAGCGATTATGGATTATCAGATGCTTTCGCCCAATGATAAAATTGCGGTAGCCGTCTCTGGTGGTAAGGATAGTTTAACTTTATTGGAGTTTTTAGTAAAACGTAGAGCTTTTGTTCCGATTCAGTATAATATTATTGCTCTACATGTAGATATGGGTTATCCTAAATCGATCTCTAGTAGGTTAGAGAAATATTTTAAACGCTTAGGCGTGCAATATAAAATAATTAAATCGGATGTTCTTAAAAAAACATCTAAAAGTAAGATTAATTGCTTTTGGTGTTCATGGAATAGAAGAAAAGAATTATTTCTAGCGGCCAACAAATTAGGTTGCACCAAAATTGCTTTGGGGCATCAGATGGATGATATTGCAGAAACCTTTTTATTAAATCTATTTTTTAAAGGTGAAATATCGACGATGAAACCAAAACAAGAGTTATTTGAAGGCAAGATTACCTTGATTCGTCCGTTAGCTTATGTTGCCCAGCATTTAATTAAAAGTTTCGTTAAAGAAGCTAAACTAAAACCCTATACTTGTGTTTGTCCACATTCGATTAGCTCTAATCGTAAGCGCATGGGCCGCATTATTAGTGATTTAGAAAAAGTCTCTCCCGATATAAAGAAAAATATATTTCGTTCCTTAAAAAGAATTAAGCAAGATTATTTGCTTTAACCCGGTTTTTTAGGTGGTATAATAACTCTATGATTATTTTAGCTGCAGTATTATTTCTAGCTTTAGCGGCTTTTATTGTGGCCGTGGTTTTAAAGATCTCTTCCCAGGTTAATGAGCGCCTAAATCAGATGAATCAGTCGCTTCAGGAAGCCAACAAAATCATTAGTCAAAATTTAGGTAATGCTACATCGGCTTTTGGTAATGTCAAAGAGCAGTTGGGAAAGTTAGAAGAAACCAATAAGCAGATTATTGCTATTAGTCGGGATATCTCTAGTCTTCAGGAGCTTCTGCGGGTTCCTAAGTTTCGCGGGGCAATGGGGGAGAGCCTATTAGAGAATTTATTGTCGCAGGTTTTACCCAAAGAGCATTACCAGACGCAGTATCGTTTTAAAAATGGCGATGCGGTGGATGCGATTATAAAATTGGGTGAGCGCCTAGTTCCGGTAGATGCTAAGTTTAGTTTAGAGAACTTTCAGAAGATGATTGAATCTATTGATGAGCCCACCAAAGAATCGTTTCGTAAGAAATTTATTCAAGATATAAAAAACCGGATTAATGAAATTTCTACTAAGTATATTTTACCCGATGAAAATACTTATGATTTTGCGCTGATGTATATTCCGGCGGAAAATGTTTATTATGAAGTAATTATTAAGGAAGATATTTTTTCTTATAGTATGGCTAAAAAAGTTATCCCGGTTTCACCAAATACAATTTATGCGTATTTGCAGGTAATTTGTTTGGGCTTACGCGGGCTAAAAGTAGAGGAGAACGCTAAATTAATTTTAAAAAGCCTAAGTTCACTTTCTATTGAAACAGAAAAATTTAAAGAAGATTTTAATGTTTTAGGTAGTCATTTAGTCAATGCCAATACTAAGTATAGTGATGCCGCTAAGCGTTTAGAAAAAGTTTCTGAGCGTTTAATTAATATTCAAGATACTAAGCAAATAGAAGGTTAGTTAAACTCCTAAAATGATCTGTACTGTCCGAGTTTGTCCCCGCGCCAGTCGCAATCTTGTCGAGCAAAATATAAACGCCCTCGTAGTTCATCTGACTAAGCCTGCCGCTGATGGGCAAGCTAATAATCAGTTAATTGAATTGTTGGCCAAGCATTTCAATATTAAAAAATATCAAATTAAAATTATGAGTGGTTTTAAATCCCGTAATAAAATCGTGGAGATTGATGTTAATGAATAATGTTCTGGCAAAATTTAATTTAAACTTAGTGGTTGCCTGCTTTAGTACAAGAGCTGACGGTAATATGTCTTTGTGCTACGGAGATACGAAAAACGCATTGCAGGATCGTAAAAAATTTCTAGGTAATTTAGGGATAGATTATCATGATTTGATTTGTGCAAAACAAGTGCATGGTAAAAATGTTGAATATGTAACTGGCATAGATAAGGGGAAAGGGGCTTTAAATTATGAGAGCTCTTTTGGTGATACAGATGGGTTTGTCACTGATCAAAAGAATGTACCCATTGCAATATTGACTGCGGATTGTTTGTCAGTTTTTATTTATGATCCAAAACGACCGGCCATTACGGTTTTACATGCTGGCTGGCGTAGTACGGAAAAAAATATTTGTGCTCAAGGGATAAAGGTGATGCAAGAGAAGTTTGGTAGTCAGCCAGAGCATCTTTTTGTGGGTTTTGGTCCCTCGATTAAAGCTTGTTGTTTTGAAGTGGAGAAAGATTTTAAAAGTAATTTCCCTTTTGGTTTAATTAAAAAAGAGGGGCGCTTGTTTATGGATATTGCTTTAATTAATCAAAGACAATTGCTTGATTGCGGGGTAAGAATAGAAAATATTTATGATTCTAAAATTTGCACTTTTTCAGATAACGATCATTATTTTTCTTTTCGTAAAGAGGGGCAAGCTAGTGGCAGGTTAATTTCGGTGACAATGTTATTATGATAACTAACTATACATTAGAGTTTATTTTACATGCTAAGAACTGTTCTGTTAAAGTAATTAAAACTTCTCTAGAGGAGTTTGGTGATCATTTAGTGATTAGCCAAAATTTAGAAGAAAATGAGAGCTGTAATTATAATGTGAGGATGGTTACCGAAGATCCTACCCTAGTTTTTGATCTTTGTGCGCAGTTTGGTAGAATTAGGTCTGTTAAAGTCCACGAAAATCACGCCGCCTAGTTTTGAAACCGCTTTCTTTTTAAGTTGATTTACCCTTGAATTCGTCTTACCTATATAGCATACTCTTTATGTTGGACAGCCCGGTAGGCAAAACGATGAAAAAAAACAAGTTATTTAAAATCTTATCTATTCTGTTGTGTGTATCTTTTCTACTCCAGCAGACCGGCTTTGCTCAGGTAGCCAGCGTCGAGCTAAACTTATCTAGTCGCTTTGCTTCCGCTGGCAATGCTTTGTCTAATGTACTATCTCCAGATAAGTTCCGCCCTGTTCATCTAAGATCCATCTCCTACGATCAACTCAACAATAACTTTAAGCTCTTAATTGATAAAGGGGATACTAAGAATCCTAAAACTCAAGAGCTCGAATCTACCACCAAAGACCTACTCAACTACTTCTTTGTCGGTATTGCTCTACCCAACAGCTCCTTCTGGGTAAACCTAAGACCAGATGCACCCACTAATATCATTGATCCACTACTAGCACAAACCGAAGTTGGTAAGATCCTACTAGAAGCCGACCTACAGCTTAAAAAAGACACTGCTGAAGCTACTAACCCGCAATCCCCAGCAGGCAAAGCCTATTGGAACAAGCTCTACCAAAAAGCAGAAGAGCTCTACGGTAACCAGAACGTCAACATCCCCACATTAACTCGTCCTTGGATAGTTCCTGATGAGATCATCATCCGTGAATCAACCAACAATGCCTATGTCTACAAAGCTACCCTAAAGGTTATGTTAGAACAAGATTACTTAAAAGATAACTCTACCTACTCTTTTAAAGATGAACGAGCCAAACAACTCAATGAATACTCATCTCAAATCATTAGACAAGAGATCATCCCTAAACTCACTAAAGAGATTAACTCGGCTAAACGTTATGCTCAACTACGTCAGGTCTATTACTCATTAATCCTAGCCCAATGGTTTAAAGCCAGAAACCTGAACAACCCTAATAATCCTTATACTAAACAAATCGACCGTAAAGACTTAACTAACCTTAAGACCAACACTCCTTACTCCGTAGATACTTACTTTAACTCCTATAAACAGAACTTCACCCAAGGCCAATACAACATCAAAGAACCCGTCTATACACCCTATGGACAGGTGGTGAGGAGTTATTTTTCGGGGGGATTTAAAATTGGTAATCTTATTGGGGGAATAGGAGAGTCGATTCCTACTTTAGGGGGAGGAATAGCACAAGTTGTGCCGGGGAAAGTTATGCCTAATAATACTTATAATCAAAGCGTAACGATAGATGGTGATTTAGCACAGGTGATAACGGGCGGAGAATCGTTGGGCAACAGTAAAACAGTGAATTCTACAGTCGATAAGAATAGAATTGGTTCTAGAATCAGAGATTATAAAAGAATGAATCAAGCTATTGAGAATATAATAAAAAAGCTAGAAGAGTCTACTCCCCTTGACCAAGCAGATATGGAGGTAATAGGTGACCTTAAAAATCGTTTAATAATGAAAAATTATTTACTGGCATTGGAGCTTAAAGTCTCTGTTGGGGATATGCTTATAGTCAGTAACCAGTCGGGAATAAAATTTTTAAATACAAATCTTAGTGGACAAGATACAGATTTCTTAATTGCTGAAAGAAAAGCTAGAACTATAAGGCTATTAATTGAAGAGGGGTTGATTGGTTCGCAAGATATAGAGGCTTTAGCGCTGTTATATAAACAGGATAAATTTGTGATTAAGAAAAAACTATTGGAAAAATTAGGGAGTAACACAAAAGAGCAAGAAGATAATGTTTCCGCTAAGTTAATAAAAATTAGGAATAAATTATCTGTTGAGTTAAAGAAAGTATTAGAAGAAAATTACAAAGGTGAGAAAGAATATAATAAGATTAAAGATTTTGTTTTTGATTTTCAGTTTGGAATAAGCGCTCCAGTTAAGAAAAACAATTTAAAGGCTAAAATAGATGCTGACATCCAAGCTTTGCAAGCAACTAAAATGGCCAGAATTGATCATAAAGCAGTGGGTATTTATAAGCTAGAAGAAATCGAACAGTTGATTTTTAACGCGAAAGAATATCTTTTAGGATTAGGGACAATTTCGGATGATGAGATTTTAGAAGTTCGGGATAAAACAGAAGATCAGTTAAAACTAAAATTTATCGATAATGTGCAAAAAACAGAACGTATGATTTTATTAAAGAAATTTCTTATGATTATTGATTTATTTGATTGTCAAACACTTAGCCGGTTGAATTTGATGGGACTCGAAAAAACACTTCCTCGAGTAAAAAGTTTATTAAAAAAATTAGACGAGATTATTCAAAAAGCAGATGTTCATGATCTTTCTATAGCGGCTTTACGAGAGGCCTTAGATTTGCTGGAAATTAGTACGAAAAATCCGGATATTCTTTCCGGAGAGGCATTTTTAGGAAGAGTGGCAGAATTGTTGACGCAGGAGGGTCAAGGTACATTATTATCTATAGATCAAATAAAGTATTATCTTCTAATTCAGAGATCATTAATGAATAAGCCGGAAGAATATATCAAACAGCTAGATTATAACGAACAGCAAGCTCTCATTAATAAGTATCGATTTTATAGTCAGTATCAAACTAATCTTAAACTAGAAACTTTGGAAAATAGCTGGAGAGTTGATAATCCGGAAATGCCCCTGATGCTTGTTTTGGTGTTGGATGCAGAAGACGCAATTAAGGGCAAGATGTTGGAAACGACCAATCGTATAATAAAGATAACTCGAGGAGCAGTTCCTACGAAGAATGTTGATGGTCGAGAAAGATCTGTTGTTAATCAGGAGGGGGGAGATGAACTTGTTTTGTTTGTACCGCGTAATTTTGATTTAAATAATTTTGCAAATAAGCTTGTTGAGGCGGATTTAAATGTGCGGGTAGTTGCAGCAGAAGCCCGCCTTCCACAGGGAGAAAACTCAGAAGAATCAGAAGTAGCTTTAATTAAGAAAGTTTATGCGGCAATTAGTCATGATACAGAAGGAATAGCGGTAGTAGGAGAAACGCATGGCACTGTTCAGTCTGCGGATAAAGAAATAAAACTACTGGAAGAAAAAGGTTTTTACGGTGCGCTGCTCTCTTTTGAATATAACAAAAAAGGTGATTTAGAATCGTTTGTTTATTATAAAGACGAAAAATGGCGGTATGATGATTTTTATGCAAGAATAATGAAGGATAATGGGGCAGCAGATGTTGTTCTAACCGCCGGTGACGGGGAGAAATATTTCCATCCCGATATTAACCGGGTGGTTAAAGACGGGTTACCTCCGGATTTAGTCAATGTTTCTAACGTATCAATTTCTAGTCAAGATAAGTTGAAAAGATATCGCCGCCAGATTGACGGTCAATCCTATCTTGTTATTCCGATAGTAGGTTTATTGTTAAAAGCCGGGGTCCTAGCGCATATCGGTTTAGGAGCGTTTTATGGTGAACCGGTAATTTATATCGATTCGCATTTCCAAGGTGATCAAGAGTATGATAAGGATATCGTTTTGGATAAAGAGACGGTATTAGCTCATGAAGTGTTTGAAATAAAAAGATGGGAGGCTTTAAGGAGAAGTCTAGGCAAAAAACCAGAAGATATGCGGGGGTGGATTAGAGCTAATTTAACACAGGCTAAAGCGGTGGCAGAGCGTTGGCATCAGGATGCTCCAAAGTTAGCAGAGATTTATCAGCGTGAATGGGTGCGCAATATTCTTTACGATGGCAAACTTAATCTTATATTGCAGCGTATTTTAAGCGTTGCCGAGTCACATAAAATGAAATTACGGGAAGAGTTTAGCAAACTCACAGGTTTAAATTTTAAGGAAATGATTATTCCGGAGATTAGAATTGATTACGGGCCTGATGAGATAATGGGGGAAGCGGATATTCAGGATAATACGATTAGAATTTCTCATTATGCGGTGAAAGAATTATCTTACGAGGAGTTATATTGGTTAATTGCGCATGAATTAGCGCATTTTCAGATAGAACTTTATGCTCCGCAAGTACCGTTGGATCAATTAGATATTCTTGGGTTTTTAGAATTGGAATTCGAACAGCTACCTGAAGAGCAGCAGAACTGGAATAAATTTATAATTCCTAGATTTCAAGAAAATCCCTTTTTAAAAGAGATGCTTGAATCTGCGTCTCAATATAAAGAAAAAGCTGCTGATTTAGTTGCTATTTATTTAACATTTATGGCCGGAATAAATCCGCATGTAGCAGAATCAACTTTAAAGAAAGTTTATTCAACATTGAAATCTAAACAGGCAGCTTATCAGTCGCATCCTGACCGAGAAAATCGCTTACTTTATTTAATAGAAGAAGCAGAAGAGTATGAAAGAAGTAGCGAAAGATCCCTGCAGCAGGTGATGGGAAGTATTTATGATAATGATGTTGCTTTAGTGGCCGGGCCGACTGTAGGTGCAACGATTAATAATAAATATGATATTAGTGAAATTCGCGAATTTGCAGATGAAGTGGCAGAAGAATTTTATAATGAACTTAGCAAACTTTATGATGAACTTAATAAGCACAAAGATTTAGAAACCATTGAAGAAAGAATTTCCAGTGAAACTGAGAAGAAATTTGATGAAATTGTTAGCAAAAAATACGGCGGGGTGTTTCTAGGCGCAGGTTTATCTGGCAGAGTTTATAAATTCGTAACTTCTAAAGGAGAAGCGGTAGCGGTGAAATTTTTTGTTGATCCGGTGTTTTTTAAATCCAATTTAAAGAAATCCGAAGTAAATGCTTTATTGCTAGCAAAAGGAAATCCTTTGTTTCAGCAATATATAACTCACATTGAAGCTGGTGATAATAAGGTAGGTTATATTGTGACAAAATTTGTAGATGGAGAAAGCTTTCCTTCCAAGTATACTTCTAAGGAGTGGGAAGAGTTAGGTCAAAAAGATAAGGAAGATAATTTTAAACAAATAAGAAAAAGAATTTTGGATATTCCACTTGAACATTGGGCTCAGTTAGTTTCGATCTTTGAATCTGCAGTAAATAAAGGAATTATTTTAGATACAAATCCTAATAATTTTAAATATGATAAAAAGAATGGATTTACTGTTTTAGATTATGCTAAGTATGAAAGTTCGTGGGTATCCAATGATTCTTTGGATGAAGTAGCTGCGATTATTATTGCTGGCGAAGAACTTGATCAAATTGGTACCGAAAATATTAATTTGGTCAAGAGCAAGATAGCTCAAGCGCAAGAATTATTTGAAGTAGAAAATGATGTGGTTTTAGCTGCTGGACCAACTGCGAGTATAGCAAATCAAAAGTTGAATCGTCCATTAATTCTTGATAAAAATGGATTGGTTGCCCATGGGACCAATGCTTATGCTTTAGTACAGGCAACGGATACTGACCGACAATTACGGCCAGCTAAAGATGGTGAAGTTAGGTTTTCCGGAGAGAGTTTTGGATCTACAGCATTAAATAAAAAAGGAGTTTCTGTTATTTTATTAAATCTGTTGGCGAATAATCCGTTGAGCACTGTTAATAATTATGCTCGTGAAAGTGCCAGCGCTAAAGATTCTTTAGTTACTTTAGATAATATAAAAGAGAAGATACGTAAAATAAATAAGGCGATTGAAATAAAGCGTAAAGAAATGAGGAGTTTAAAGAAAAATAATGTAGATCCGGCCATATTGGCATGGCAGCAATATAGTATAGATTCTTTAGAGTCAATAAGGCCAGCTTTAATATCAGCCAAGAATAAGCTTAAGATAATGACTAAGAGCCAGTATGAGGAGTATTTACAATTATCACAAATACCGGTTTGCATAGTGGGAGAAGGCATAAGTCGGCTTCCGGTGAAATCGGGTATCAGAAATGAAGGCGTATTTGAAAAAGTTAATATTAGGGTGGCGGGGGTAAAAGGCGAAGCTAATGTGGCGATTATAAAAAGCTATTTAGTGGCAAAAGGCGTAAACGATATAATTGTTGTAGAACTTGGGGAACTAGAAAAATGGGTTGAAGAATATAATAAAAAAGATGACGCTAGCGATGGAGAAGATATTGAATTAGTAAAAAACATAAGGAAAGCGATTAATCCTACGCTAGCTGCAGACTTATCATCGACTCCGGTTAAAGTTTTTGATCCGAATAGTAAAGTTGTTAATAATGTTGCTCCGGGTGGTATTGATTTTCGCTTCTTGCCAATCATTACTGAGTCGATGGGTAGTTTAAAAGCTAGTATGCGAGGGATATCTCTAAATACTTTACAGCGGATAGATTTGACTCAAGAGTGGAGTGATATTGAACGTTTAGTGAATTCGGGAATTGTGCCTTCGGCTGATCGTTTAAAAGAATATTTTGCCGCCAGTAACTTAAAAGGTAATCTAGGTAATGATATGCAAAAAATAGTTTCTTGTATTTCAGATATCTTAAGGATGGAAGAAGAGAGCGATACTCTCACTAATCCTACGCTTAGAGATATGTTAGTGGTCTTAAATTCAGGAAAAAGTGGAGAAGAATTAAAATTAGCTTTTACAAATTAAAAAGGGGCGCTACCTTTTAGCCTACCGGCAGAGAGGCCCATCTTAAAAGCGCCCTTTTTTAATATCCGGCAACAATCTCCTTGAAATCCAAGCCAATCCCGATATAATAAGACTGTAAGTTTAGTAATAATAACTACTTAATAAGGATATTTTTATTATGCATGTCGTGATTTTAGTTACTGCTAAAGATAAAAAAGAGGCGCAAAAAATTGCCTCTGGTTTAATCAAAGCCAAATTGGCTGCTTGTGTTAATATTGTCAATAAAATTGATTCGATATTTTTTTGGGCGGGTAAAATTGATCAGGCTAAAGAATCATTATTAATTATTAAATCTAAAAAAGAGAAATTATCTAAGATTATTAAATTGGTTAAATCTTTACACAGCTATGATGTCCCAGAGATTGTTGCCCTTCCGATTATTGCAGGTGATAAGTCCTACTTAAGGTGGATTAATGCAACTCTCCGGTAGCCCCGCTGATTTTATTATTGCTTTTTTTGCCGGAATCTTGGCTAGTCTTACTCCTTGTGTTTATCCGCTAGTTCCGATTAGCGCCGGATACATTGTTGGTCACGCTCAGAATTCAAAGAAAAAAGGATTGGTTTTAAGTTTATTTTATGTAACCGGGATTGCGATCACTTATTCTGGTTTAGGAATTCTGGCAGTTTTGACAGGTAGTATCTTTGGGAAATTTAGCGCTAATCCCATAGTAAATCTTATCTCAGGAATTTTTATTCTGATTTTTGGGATTTCGATGTTTGACATATTTCATTTTAATTTTATTCCTAATTTTAAACTTCCGGTAGTTAAAAAATCCGGGTATCTATCGTCTTTAATATTGGGTTTAGTTTCGGGATTAATGATTTCACCGTGTTTGACGCCGATCTTGGCTTCGATTTTAGCTTATCTGTCGATAACTAAAAATGTATTCTACGGTGGGTTTTTATTATTTTGTTTTTCTTATGGGATGGGGATAATCTTTATTCTGATTGGAACTTTTGGCGCGGCATCTTTAAATTTGCCTAAACCTGGCAAGTGGATGACTTGGGTTAAAAATATCTGTGGTGTGGTGGTTATTTTATCAGGGTTGTATTTTATGATTACAGCCGTCAGGAGGTTTTAGTGAAATTTTCTATAAAAAGTAGGATATTTTTATCAGTAATTTTAATTTTAACTTTTGTGACTTCGGCTTTGGCTAGTGATATTATCTTAAATGATTTAAACGGTAAGTCGGTAAATCTTTCTAGTTATAAAAATAAGCCCACGATTCTTTTCTTTTGGACGACTTGGTGTCCATATTGTCGTAAAGAGATAAAAGAATTAAATCGGATGTATGCACAGATGAAAAAGGAAGGGATCTTGGTTTTTGCAATTAACATCGGAGAAACCGAATATAAAGTTAAAAATTTCTTCAAAAATTATGAACTTAATCTTAGGGTATTAGTAGATCGACAGAGTTTAACGGCGGAAAAGTATGATATTATGGGTGTGCCTACTTATGTATTTATCGCTGATTCTGGGAATATTGTTGCTGATCGGAATAATTTACCTGAGGATTATAAAACTTTACTGTTTAAACTTAAAAGATAATGAGTAAATTTTTTGATTTAGTGGAAGAGATTTGTTTGCAGGATAATAGGTATAAGCCGGATGCTTATGAGTTTGTACTTTTGGGCCTGACTTTTACGCAAAAAAAATTAAAAAAACAAACACATGTTTCTGGAGCGGAGTTAGCTAGTGGCTTAAGAGATTATGCGGTTAACCAGTATGGAGCACTAGCCACCAGAGTTCTGACGCATTGGGGAATAACTCAGACCCAGGATTTTGGTAATATTGTTTTTAATATGATTGAGAAGAAACTGTTGGCTAAAGCTGACAATGATCTGCTTTCGGATTTTAATGCAGTCTATGATTTTAAAGAGGCTTTTGCTAATGTTTTAGTAGAGAGTGTTATTGAGGGATTCAAAAGTAAAAAATGATCAATAATGTTGTAAAAACTTTAATTGAGTCTAAAGAGTTTATTAGTGTGGCTACCTGTGGCTCAGATAACCGGCCTAACGGAGCTCCTAAATTTTTATTAAAGGTAGATTCTAGTTATATTTATTTAGTTGATTACATTATTGGCCAGACCTTTCGTAATCTTAAGGCTAATCCGCGGGTTTCGCTTTCTTTTTTTGATATTCATACTTTAGTGGGTTATCAGATTAATGGTAGAGTAGAAATTATTGAAAGCGGCCAGGAGTATGATTTGGCGTTGCAAGACTTGGAGCGTAAAGAGATCAATCTCTCGGCGACGAGAATTATTGATGGGATTGTGCAAGGTAAAACACACAAGGCTTATGAAATTACCGTTTCTGAACAATTTGTAATTTTAAAAGTAAAAGTTGAAGAAGTTGTACAAATTCATCCTAGCGGAACATTAAAGAGGGAAAGGATCTAATGAATTTAAAAGGTTTAGCCACGGGAATTGGTAGTCTTCCCTTAGTTGATGCGCAAAAAGCGGTGGATTTAATTTTCCGATATCTTCCCCAGGCGCCTTTTTGGCCACAACTACCTAAGGCCAATAGTTGTGAGGGGATGATTGCTCAGTTTAGTCAGAATTTGCCTGGCCTTAAAATTGATGCTCAAGGGTTAAGTTTTGTTGCTAAGGATAAAGACAAGGAGCTGGAGCTTTTTTATCAGAAATTTATTGAAGAAGATTTGGAGTACTTTAAAATTACGCCGGATTTTGCCAGTGGATTATATTCCTTTTATCAGCGTTTAGAAAAGACAGATTTATCCAAAGTTGAATTTATTAAGGGCCAGGTTACCGGCCCCTTTACTTTTTGTTTTGGAATAACTGATGCCGAGAATAAAGCGATTTATCATGATGAAGTGTTAAAACAAGCGATGATTAAAGGCCTAAGCATGAAAGTACTTTGGCAGCTAGATTTATTTAAAAAATTTAATAAAAAGATGATTATGTTTTTTGATGAACCATTTTTGACGGGAGTAGGTTCGGCCTATACTCCTATTGACCGTAAAGATGTAATTGAGGTTTTTTCTGAGCTTACGGATGGTTTAAGAGATAAACGCTGCTTGGTTGGTGTACATTGTTGCGGTAATACTGATTGGTCAATGCTGACCGATTGTAGTGGAATTGACATTATTAATTTTGATGCTTTTGAGTTTCAAGATAGATTTGTCCTTTATGCCGATAATCTTAACTGTTTTCTAAAAAGAGGAGGGATTATCTGTTGGGGGGTGGTGCCGACTCAGGGTTACACCGGTAGTCAGACTCCTCAAGAGTTGACGCAGAAGATAGAATCTGGATTAGATATACTGATTAAAAAGGGGATTGACCGTGATTTGCTCTTGGAGAGGTTAATGATTAGTCCTTCCTGTGGTTTAGGGACCCTAGATTTGCCAAAAGCCGAAGGTATTTTGAATCTGCTTAATCAAACCAGCGCTTTTATCTACAAAAACCTCTGAAAATAAACTTACTTGACAAAGTTGGAGACAAGCTATATAATCATGGAACTTTTGTTTCTATAGGAGAAAGATGAAAGAAATTAGAATTCATGCCCGCGCTGGTCAAGGCGCAATTACCACCGCAGCATTATTAGGGTTTAGCTATTTTAACGAGGGTAAATACCCTTATGCTTTTCCTAACTTTGGCGCCGCTCGTATGGGTGCTCCGATGAATGCCTATGTGCGTGTGGATACTGATCCGGTCCGTTTACGCAGTCAAATCTATGAGCCTAATTATGTAATTATCGTTGACCCTACGCTGATGCGTGGGTTTAATTGTTTTTCTGGTCTCAAGGAAGACGGAATTGCCATTATTAATGGTAAAGACGATCTGGAATTACCTAAATTAAAGTCAAAACAGAAACTTTTTATCGTTGGGGCCAATGAAATTGCTATGAAAAATATCGGCCGCCCTCTAGGCAATACCGCTTTAATCGGGGCATTTGCCGCGGCAACCGGTGAATTAAAATTAGAAAATTTGATTGAAGTTATTAAGAAAAGATTTCAAGGTAAGGCACAGGAAGGTAACATTGCTGCGGTTAAAGAAGGCTTTGAAATCGTAAAAAATAAATTAAAAGCTTGCCCTACCGTAGGGAGGGGATAAAATGTTTGGACCATTGACCGTAGATCCATTAAAAAGTAAGGGCGATAAAACTGGTAGTTGGAGAGTGCAGTATCGTCCACATTATCTGCATAAAGATTGTATTGCTTGTCGGATGTGTTTAATTATTTGCCCTGAAGGTTGTGTGCACGGAAAAGAAAAAAATGCTTTTTATGCGGATTATAATTTTTGTAAGGGATGCGGAGTATGTGCGGATATCTGTCCTAAAAAGGATATTGTCATGGTCCCTGAAGAATCTAAGGGAGAAGATAAGTGAAGGAATTTTTAGAGGGTTCACATGCGATTGCAGAGATAGTTAAGGCCTGTAAACCAGGTGTAATTTCTGCTTATCCGATTACACCCCAGACCCATATTGTGGAAGATCTAGCCACGATGGTGGCTAACGGCGAATTAACCTCACAGTTTGTGAACGTGGAAAGTGAGCACTCCGCAGCTTCTGTAGTTTTAGGTGCTTCTGCTACTGGTGTGCGAGTATATACTGCGACTAGTTCGCAAGGTTTGTTTTATATGCAGGAAGTAGTTTTTAATATCGCCGGGATGCGTTTGCCGGTAGTCATGACTTGTGCTAATCGCGCGGTGAGTGCTCCGATCAATATTTGGAATGATCAGCAGGATTCAATTTCATTACGTGATTCAGGTTGGTTTCAAATTTATGCAGAGGATAATCAAGAAGCAGTAGATTTTCATTTGATTGCTTATCGACTAGCTGAAGATAAACGTGTGATGTTGCCGGTGATGGTTTGTATGGATGGATTTATTTTAACGCATGGTATGGAAACTGTGGATATCCCTGAACAAGACAAAGTTAAGAAATTTTTACCCGATTATAATGCTTTATATAAATTAGATACAGCACATCCGATCTCTATGGGGCTTTTAGCTGATCCAAATTATTATATGGAGACGCGTTTTGCTATACAGGAAACGATGCAAGAGTCTATTGGTTATTTAGCTGATATTAGTAAAAAATTTAATACTGTTTTTGGTCGCGATTATAAAGATTTTCTGGTCGAAGAGTATCAGATTAAAGATGCAGAAAAAGTCATTGTAGCGATGGGTTCAGTTTGCGGAACAATTAAAGAAGTGGTAGATGAACAGCGCGCTAAAGGTAAGAAAGTTGGGCTTTTGCGTATTATTACTTATCGTCCATTTCCTTATGCTCGAGTTTATGAAGCTTTAAAAGATATTCCAAAGGTAGCGGTTTTAGATAAAGCCGTTTCTTTAGGCGCTTATGCTCCAATTGCCGTAGAATTAAAAGCGGCATTTTATGGTAAAAAGAAGGGGCCGAAAGTAATTAGTAGTTTTGTGGCTGGCTTAGGCGGTAGAGATATTACTTTAGAATCCATTCATGAAGTATTTAGAAGGCTTACGGTTAAAGAAGTTAATTCCGATTTTATTGATTTAAAACCAGAGTTACTTAAGGAAGAATATGGAGAATAATCCGTTATTTAAATCCGGTCATACTGCTTGCGCTGGTTGTGGCCAGGCGATTGCGGCGCGTTTAGTGATTGAAGCTGCCGGGGCTAATACGATTGTCGTAAATAATACCGGTTGTTTGGAGGTGTTTTCTACAAAATATCCTGAAACAGCTTGGGGTGTTCCTTGGATTCATTCATTATTTGAAAATTCTGCGGCGGTAGCTTCGGGAGTTGAGGCAGCGTTAAAATATTTAGGTAAAAAAGATGTCACCAATGTTATTGCCCAAGGTGGAGATGGTTCCACTGGCGATATTGGTTTGCAGGCATTAAGTGGAATGTTGGAACGTGGCCATGATATTCTGTATGTTTGCTATGATAATGAAGCTTATATGAATACCGGAGTACAACGCAGTGGCTTGACTCCATTTGATACGAATACTTCCACTAGTCCGGCGGGGGCAAAGTCTTCTGGAAATTTGCGTCCTAAAAAAGCGGTTCCGGAGATCTGTGTTGCTCACGGGATTCCTTATGTGGCTACGGCATCCGCAGGTTTTCCGATGGATATTACCCGTAAGGTTAAAAAAGCAATCTCTATCAAAGGTCCTAAATATATACAGATTCACGTTCCTTGTCCGTTAGGTTGGAGATATGAAACCAACCAGATGTTGCCGGTGGCAAAATTGGCGGTAGATACTGGGCTTTATCCTTTATTTGAATATGAAAATGGAATTTTAGCGGCACGGAAACAGATTACTCCTAAGCCGGTGGAAGAGTATTTAAAGAGCCAGGGAAGGTTTAAACATCTCCTCAATAATCCTGAAGAGATTAAAAAGATTCAGGAGATTGCGGATAATAATATAAAGAAGTATGGTTTAAAGGTAGAAGCTTAAAAAAGGAGGCACATATGGGTAAACAAGCAAGAGCAATTGTAGATTTAAGCTTAAAAGACCTGGTTAAGGATTTAAATAAAGCATATTGCGATGAGTGGCTAGCATTTTATCTTTACTGGTACATGGCTAAAACTGTTTCTGGTCGTGTTTCTTCGGCTATGGCTGGGATGCTGGAAAAATTAGCTAAAGATGAATTAGAGCACGCTGGTGAATTAGCGGATCTGATTACTAAGTTGGGAGATGTGCCTACGGCTAATCCGTTAGATTTAGAAAAAGGTGCTAATGCGGCTTATTTAATGCCACCGAAGAATACTGCAGATATTAATCGAATTATTCGTATTGTTGCAGAGGCTGAAGCCGGAGCAATTGAAGTTTATCATAAAATTGCCAAAAAAACTTTTGGTAAAGATAATGTTACCTATCAATTAGTGACACACATTTTAAGTGAAGAAGTAACCCATGAAGAGATGTTTGAGAATTTTTTAGAGAGATAAATTAAAGAGGAGAGGGAAAATGTCAAAAGTTACGGTTGATGCTTCTACTTGTGTAGGTTGTGGTTTATGTGAACAATCATGTCCGGAAGTATTTGAAGTACAGGGTGATGGTATAGCTCATGTTAAATCTCAAACTTGTACGAGTTGTAATTTACAAGAAGTAGCTGATTCTTGTCCAGTTAATTCGATTAAAATTAGCAATTAAATAAAATAAATAGAAACGGCGTCAGGATTAACCTTGACGCCGTTTTTTTGTTTTGTAAAGGTTACTTATTGTGATTTTTTGACGAGCTCTTCAGTAAAGTTGTTAAAAGTTGTGCTTTTTTTCTCGGAAAGTAATTTCTCACCGAGTTCATTTTTATCTTTAGCAAATTTAATCTCATCAATTGGCTTTATCTCTGCGAGTTTAATAATGTAGCTGCCCTTTTCGTTAGTCAGTGTGGCAGTTGCATTTTTCTCAGGCAGTTGTTTTGCGCTACTCCAAAAAATATCTCCAGCTCCGAGATCTTTAATCTGTTCGTTTGATTTAAAGAATCCAGTTTGTCCGGTTTTTAAGCCACATTCTTTTGCCGCTTGCTTAAAATCAACCTTCTTTATTTTTTCTAAACATTCTTTAATTTTATTCTCTGCTATTTTTTTAGATTCTTCTTTAATCAATGCTTGGCTAACTTTATCTTTGATTTCATTTAGCTCAGGGATACGTACCGGTTTATCTTTAGTGGCTGGCTCTTTAAACATGGCCTTATTTGCTTCGTAAAAAGCAGCCAGTTCTTTGGCATTAGGTTTAATTTTTTTGGCAAAATCAGCAAAGTATCCGGCGATATAATGAACACTTAAGTCCTGATTTCTTTTGGCGTATTCTTGGCGAATTTCAGCATCGCTAACTTTGATATTTTTAGTGATCGCTTCGTAAAGCTTAGCCATAATTAAATTTTGGCGAGTCTGTTCTTCAAAGATACGTGGTTGCAGTCGAAAGATGTAGCGCAGTGCTTCATTGTAGACTTTAACATTAAAACCTTTTCTATCCTGGAAGAAGGGATAGTTTTGAATACTCTGGACGACTTCTTTATCGCTAGCATTAATTCTGCGGCGTTTTGCTTCATGTAAGAGGATTGCTCTTTCCCAGGCTTGTCCGTCTAAGTTTAGGTATTTTTCGTATTCAGGAAATTTGTCTCCTAATTGCATGATGGCCAATGTTTTTACCGCGGAGCGTGATTCTTTAAACTCTATCTCTGAGACATTGTGGCCAAGAATTTTCTTTAATTTTTCATTTTCTTCTTTGCTGCGGAATGCTCCCCCGAAACCCCAAAGAGTAAAAGCAGGGATGATGATAATACCTAAACCAATCCAAATTTTTCTCGCAGTTTTTTTATTACGTAAGATCTTTAACATTTTAACCCTCCTAATATATCCACTAATTATAAGCTAAAATTTAGCGATTGCAATAATAGTTTTCCGTCTTTAGTTTTCTGTCTTTTGTTTCCGGCGCTGAAATTTTTCGCCGTGTGCTGCGGCTTACATCTCGCTGCGGCTTTCTTCCTTACGCTAGATGGACACCGCCTGCACTCGACGTAATTCTCCTCCTGCGGAGGACAGGCTTGCACACCGTTGCCGAAAAATTTCTAATGCGCCTCCAGCAAAAGCCAGAAAGCCTATAAATCGACACTCACTCGAAAACCAACAGGATTATTTATATAAGTTATTAGCGGGTGGCCGGGAGATGGCCCGAGTCAGGACCCGCGTAGACACTGAATTTGTTTGCTAAAAGAGGTGATTTTTGCTATAATTAGCATCTCAACGATAACAAAGGGATCTGACGATGATTGAACGTTATAGCTTAGCTAAAATGAAGGGTATCTGGCAGGAAGAGTTTAAGTTTAAGACTATGCTGCTCATTGAGATACTGGCATTAGAAGCTTACGCTACCAAAAAAGTAGTTCCTTCCCCAGCGGTAAAACGAATCAAGCAAAAAGCCAAGTTTAATTTATTAGAGATTCAGAAGATTGAAGAGAAGACACAACATGATGTTGTGGCCTTTGTGGCTAATGTCTCCCAATATATAGGCAAAGATGCGCAGTATCTGCACATGGGGCTAACTTCTTCAGATATTCTAGATACCACTCTAGGGGTACAATTAAAAAGCGCAACCGATATATTAATTGAAGATCTAGAAAAGTTACTAAGCGTTCTAGCTAAGAAAGCTAAAACTTATAAGGATTTAGCTTGTATTGGACGTACACATGGGGTACATGCTGAGCCTACTACATTTGGTTTAAAGTTAGCGCTTTGGTATGATGAAACTAACCGCAATTTAGCTAGATTAAAATTAGCCAAAGCAGAAATTAGTTTTGGAAAATTGTCGGGAGCCGTCGGGACATATTCAAATATTGAGCCTTATGTGGAAGCCTATGTTTGTAAAAAGCTGGGATTAAAGAGCGTAAATATTGCCACCCAAGTTATACAGCGGGATGTATATGCACAATATATGGCGACTTTGGCGGTAATAGGCGCATCATTAGAAAAATTTGCTACGGAAATTAGACATTTACAGAAGACGGAAGTTTTAGAAGCTGAAGAGCCTTTTGGTAAAGGACAAAAAGGATCTAGTGCTATGCCGCACAAACGTAATCCGGTAATTTGTGAACGGATTTGCGGATTAGCCAGACTTTTACGGGCGAACTCTTTAGTAGCTTTAGAAAATGTGGCGCTCTGGCATGAACGCGATATTAGTCATTCTTCAGTGGAGCGGATCATTTTTCCTGATTCAACTTTAGCTCTAGACTATATGTTGAATAAATTTATTGAAGTAGTCTCTGGAATGAAAGTTTATGCAGAGAATATGTTAGCTAATTTAGCCAAGACGCGCGGATTAATTTTTTCACAGCGAGTTTTAATTGCGCTAATGAATAAAGGCCTAGAAAGAGTTAAGGCTTATGATTTAGTGCAAAAAGCGGCGATGGCGACTTGGCAGGGGACAGGTAATTTTAAAGACAATTTGCTGTCTTTGCCTGAGGCGGCTAAATATTTAAGTGCTAAAGAATTGGATAAAATATTTGATTTAGATTTTTACTTACGTAACGTTAATAAAATATTTGCTAAGGTTGGATTATAATCTAACCCTCACCATTTAAACCTCGTTAAATAGCTATGCAGTACAAAATCGAAGTAGTAGATAAGCCCGGTATCTTTGACGCTGTTGGCCAGGGTGTAACCAAGGATATTTTGGACCTGGGGATCAGTGGTGTAAAAGAAGTAAAGTTTATCCAGGTCTATACTCTCGAGGGTAATTTGGCGCAAGGCCAGGTTATTAGTATTTGTCAGGAACTTCTCACTGACCCCGTGGCTCAAGATTACACAATATTATTGGATACATCAAACAATCATTCTAAAAATTATCAACATATAGTAGAAGTGGCCTATAACCCAGGGGTAATGGATCCGGTGGAAGCTTCTGTTTTAAAAGGGATCAAAGATTTAGGAATTACTTGTGTTGATTCTGTCAAAACTGCTAAAAAATATATCATCTTTGGTAAAATATCTTCCGCTACTTTAAAAATTATTTCGGATAAGCTTCTTTATAATAAATTAATTCAGCATGTGGTTAGTCCTAGTTTAGCAGAAGGGGACATTAAGCATCTTCCCGGGTATAAATTTAATTTAATTACTGTGGATCTGCTAGGGGCTAGTGATGAGAAACTTTTAGAGATTAGTAAACGTGGTCAGCTCTTTTTAAATATAAATGAGATGCGTCAGATTCGTGACTATTTTCGTAAAATTAAACGCAATCCCACTGATTGTGAATTAGAAACAGTAGCGCAGACTTGGAGTGAGCACTGTTATCATAAAACTTTCCGCGGTAATATTGCTTATCAAGAAAGCAAGGCCATGCCAAAACTCGGCAATCGAGAGATTAAAAATCTTCTTAAGTCTACGATTATGAAGGTGACTAAAGAATTAAATAAAAAATGGTGTGTTTCGGTATTTAAAGATAACTCCGGGATTATTGAATTTAATAAAGAGAATAATATTTGTTTTAAAGTGGAAACACACAACCATCCTTCGGCGCTGGAGCCATTCGGTGGTGCCAATACCGGAATCGGTGGCGTAATTCGCGACTCGATGGGTACGGGCTTAGGGGCCAAACCAATTTTAAATAGTGATATTTTCTGTTTTGCTCCCCCAGATTTAGCGTTTAATAAAGTTCCGGTGGGTTCACTACATCCTAAGCGTGTAATGAAGGGCGTGGTTAGTGGAGTGCGTGATTATGGAAATAAAATGGGAATTCCTACCGTTAACGGTGCAGTATTATTTCATGAACATTTTGTAAGTAACCCGTTAGTTTATTGCGGTACTGTGGGAATTATTCCTTGCGATAAATCTTTTAAGCAAACTAATGTCGGAGATCTAATTGTGGTGGTAGGTGGAGCAACCGGACGCGACGGAATTCACGGCGCAACTTTTTCTTCTGGCGAATTAACTCATGAATCCGAAACTGTTTCTAGTGGCGCCGTGCAGATCGGTAATCCGATTGAAGAGAAAAAAGTTTTAGATACAATTTTACAGGCGCGTGATCAGAATTTATATACGGCAATTACTGATTGCGGAGCCGGTGGGTTGTCTAGTGCGGTCGGTGAGATGGGCGCTGAGCTTGGTGCAAAAGTTTATTTAGACAAGGCTCCTTTAAAATATTCCGGTCTTTCTTATATGGAGATCTGGATCTCTGAATCGCAGGAGAGAATGGTGATCTCTGTGCCACCTAAAAATATTGATAAATTAATTGCGTTATTTGCTAACGAAAATGTAAACGCGGCGGTAATCGGCGAGTTTACTGGTACCAAAAGACTAGAGCTTTACTATCAGGATAATTTGGTCTGTGATTTAGAGATGCAATTTTTGCATGAAGGGATTCCGCAGATTGCTAAAAAAGCACTCTATGTGCAAACAAAACACAAAGAACCGAAAATTGCTAAAAAGAAAAATTATACACAAGATTTATTAAAACTACTTTCACAGTATGATATTTGTTCTAAAGAATGGGTCGTGCGTCAATACGATCATGAGGTGCAGGGTGGGTCAGTAATTAAGCCTTTTACGGGAGTCAAGAATGATGGTCCTAGTGATGCTAGCGTAACTAAGCCGTTATTTAATTCTGATAAGGGAATTATTATCTCTAATGGGATAAATTTTCATTTTGGATTTATTGATCCTTATTGGATGGCGGCAAGTTGTATTGATGAAGCAATGCGACAGATTATTAGCGTGGGGGGGTCATTGAAAGAAGTAGCGATCTTAGATAATTTTTGCTGGGGTAATCCTGATAAGCCGGATCGTTTGGGTGGATTAGTGCGTGCGGCTTACGGTTGTTATAATACGGCTAAAGCTTACGGTGTTCCGTTTATATCAGGAAAGGATAGTTTTTATAATGAGTTTAGTTTGCATGGAAAATCTACTCCGATTCCTGGTACTTTACTAATTTCGGCAATTAGTGTGATGGAGGATATCAAGAAAGCAGTCTCCATGTATGCTAAAGAGGCAGGTAATTTAATTTATCTGGTTGGTAATACTCGTGATGAGTTAGGCGGTTCACATTATTATGATCTACATAAAGCGATCGGTAATAATGTTCCGCAAGTTTATTTTGCAGAAGCGATGAAGACTTTTACGGCTTTAAGTAAAGCCACTGAAAATAAATTAGTTAAGTCTATGCATGATTGCTCTGACGGAGGATTAGCGGTAGCTTTGGCGGAAATGGCTTTTAGTGGCGGATTAGGGATGGAAGCGTTTTTAAGTGAAGTTCCTTATCAGTCAGTTAAAAAGAATAATGAAGTGATATTATTTGCAGAATCTAATTCACGTTTTGTGGTAGAGGTAGAAAAATCTAAACAGAAAGAATTTGAAAAATCATTAAAAGGCGTTGCTTTTGGTTTAGTCGGGTGTTTATCTAAAAAATCCGATTTTAAAATATTTGGTTTAGACGGTAAAGTTTGCCTGGATGCGGATATTAATAAGTTAAAAGAAAGCTGGAGGGCTCCTTTAAAATGGTAAAGAAAAAAACTTGTAAAGCGTCATTGATACAAGAAGATTTTACCCAAGAGGATACTTGGCGTATATTTCGTATTATGTCAGAATTTGTGGATGGGTTTGAGATTCTTTCTAAAATCGGCAAAGCCGTAACCATTTTTGGTTCAGCTCGTACTAAGAGTAATCATAAATTTTATAAGTTAGGCGAAGAAACAGCTTATTTAGTGGCTAAAGCTGGATATGCAGTAATTACCGGAAGTGGTCCGGGATTGATGGAGGCTGCGAATAAAGGCGCGCAAGCTGCCGGAGGTCATTCCATTGGTCTGAATATTCAATTGCCTTGTGAACAACAGCCGAATAAATTTGTGGATACAGTTCTGCGATTTCGTTACTTTTTTGTGCGTAAAGTAATGTTTGTAAAATATGCTAAGGCTTTTGTAATTTTACCTGGTGGCTTTGGCACATTAGATGAGTTTTTTGAAGCGATTACCTTAGTGCAAACTGAGCGAATTTTTAAATTTCCGGTTATTTTATTAGGTAAAGAATATTGGAAAGGATTGATTGATTGGTTAAAAGAAACTGTTTATCAACATGGTAATATTAGCAAAGCAGATTTAGATCTTTTTGTAGTAGTGGATAAGCCGCAGGAAGTAGTGGCGGCAATTAAGAAATATTACTCGGCCCGTTAGTTTATTTACAATAAACGGAAAATAGGGAGGAATTTACGGGGTGCTAAAGCCTAAAGTTTGTGTTTTAAGAACTGCTGGAACTAATTGTGATAAAGAGACGGCCGGGGCTTTTGAATTAGCCGGAGCTCAGACTGAATTATTGCATATTAATAATTTAGTTAAAGGCGAAAGGTCTTTACATGATTTTCATATTTTGGCTTTATCCGGAGGCTTTAGTTATGGGGATGATGTAGCCTCAGGAAAAATATTTGCTAATGAGCTAAGATTTAAGCTAGCGGATGCTTTGAAAAAATTTATTAAAGATGGGAAATTAATCATCGGTATTTGTAACGGTTTTCAAATTTTGGTTAAAAGCGGCTTATTACCGGGTAATGCCGCATTAAAACAAGAGACTAGTTTAATTATTAATGATTCGGGAAAATTTGAGGATCGTTGGGTGTATTTAAAACCTGCAGGTAGTTGTATCTGGACAAAAGGTTTGAAAAAAATAATTTATCTACCGGTAGCTCACGGCGAAGGAAAATTTATTACTCAGGATAGATCTACTTTAGAGAGGTTAAAGAAAAATAAACAGATTGTTTTTCAATATTGTGATGCCAGTGGTAAATCAACCGGTTATCCGGGCAATCCCAACGGTTCACAAGAAAATATTGCTGGCCTTTGTGATGAGACCGGAAGAATTTTCGGTTTGATGCCGCATCCGGAGCGACATGTATTTAGTGCAATGCATCCACGCAATTGGGAGATTAAATCTAAAGAAGGTGATGGTCTGCAAATTTTTAAAAACGGTGTAGATTATATACGTAATCATTTCAAAGGAGTTTAAGATGAGCGGATTATTTGGAGTAGTTGCAAAAAAAGAATGCAATGAAGATTTGTACTATGGTACAGATTATCATTCACATTTAGGTACGCAGTTTGCCGGGTTAGCTATTTATGGCCAACAATTAGCGCGTAAAATTCATGATATTAAGGGTAGCCAGTTTAAAGCAAAATTTCATGAAGATTATTTAAAAATATTAGGTAATAAAGGGGTGGGGGTTATTAGTGCTCGCGATGAGCAGCCGATTGTCATGAATTCTAAATTTGGTCCATTTGCTATTGTCACCGATGGCTTTATCGATAATGCTGATAAAATAGCCAAAGAATTATTTAAAAGAGGCAGATCGTTTTCTGAAGTAGCAGAAGGAAAAATAAATTTTGTGGAGATGGCGGCAAAAATTATTATCTCTGGCAAAACAATTATTGAGGGAGTGGAGAAAGTTTTCTCTAAGATTCAGGGGTCTTGTACTTTACTTTTGCTAAATAAAGAAGGGATTTATGCTTGTCGTGATCGGCTAGGATTAACTCCTTTAGTAATTGGGAAAAAGGGGAGCAGTTGGGCGGTCTCTACGGAATCTGCAGCATTTTTAAATTTAGGATATAAATTAGTCAAACATCTTGAGCCTGGAGAGATTGTTTTAATTACCCAGGCCGGGTTAAAAGTAAAACGTGCAGGTTCCAAAAATAATCAAATCTGTTCATTCCTTTGGGTTTATACCGGATTTCCGGCTTCTAATTATGAAGCAATTAATGTAGAGACTTCACGAGAAAGATGTGGAGCGCAATTAGCTAAAGATGATGATATCGTTGCCGATATGGTGGCTGGTATTCCGGACTCTGGAACGGCTCATGCTATTGGTTATAGTATGCAATCGGGCGTGCCTTTACGTCGGCCGCTCGTAAAATACACTCCGGGCTATGATCGCAGTTATACTCCGGCTACTCAAGCGCGTCGAGATTTAGTAGCTAAGATGAAACTTATTCCGATTCCGGAAATTATCAAAGGTAAACGGATTGTGTTTTGTGATGACTCGATTGTACGCGGAACGCAGCTTAAAAATTATACGATTCAAAAACTTAAAGAGCACGGGGCCAAAGAGATTCATTTGCGCATCTCTTGTCCACCGTTAATGTTTCCTTGTAAGTTTAATTATTCTACGCGCAGTATTAATGAATTAGCTGCCCGTCGGGCAATTAAAAGTATCGAGGGCAAAGAGCCGAAAAGTTTATGTAAATATTTAGATGAAAATTCAAAAGAATATAAAAATATGGTGGCTTGGATTGCCAAAGATATAGGTGCCACTACTTTAAAATTTCAAAAGTTGGCCGATTTAATTAAAGCCATTGGCTTAGATAAAAATAAATTGTGTACTTATTGCTGGACAGGAAAGACCCCGAGTAAAAATAAGAAGTGATTTTATGCAAAGGAGAAAAGTAGTGAAGAAAATTACTTATAAAGATTCAGGAGTAGATATAAAAAGTGCCAGTGCTTTTAAATCTAAACTTAAACCTTTGGTGCGTCGTTCATTTCGTAAAGAAGTTTTAGCGGATATCGGTGGATTTGGAAGTTTTTTTAAATTAGATAAAAATAAATATAAAGATCCAGTTTTAGTCTCTTCTAGCGATGGAGTGGGCACAAAGTTAATGATTGCAAAATTAACTAATAAGCATGATACCGTTGGTATTGATGCGGTGGCGATGAATGTGAATGATATTCTTTGTACCGGCGCAGAGTCTTTATTTTTTCTAGATTATGTGGCTTTTACTAAAGTTAAAGAAGAAGTTTTGTTGGATGTGGTGAAGGGAATAAATCTTGGTTGTCTGGAGGCTGGCTGTTCATTAATTGGTGGGGAGACCGCGCAGATGCCCGGGATGTATCGAGAGGGTGAATATGATATTGCCGGTTTTTGTGTCGGAGTAGTGGAGAGAGAAAAAATTATTAATGGCGCTAAAATTAAAGTTGGTGATACGCTGATTGGGATTGCTTCTAGCGGAATACATTCTAATGGTTATTCGTTAGTGAGGAAAGTTTTAAATATTAATGAACTCAAAAGAATGTCTAAAGAATTGCTTACGCCGACCAAAATTTATGTGAAGCCGATTTTAGAGTTGTTGGCGCAATTTGGGGAGTTTGTGCATGGAATAAGTCATATTACCGGTGGGGCGTTTTATGACAAGATTAGCCGTATATTACCAAAAGATATAAGTGTGGTAATTAATAAAAACTCTTGGAAGGCCCCGCAGATATTTCGTCTGATTCAGAATAAAGGTAATATTGAAGATAAAGAGATGTATAGCACTTTAAATATGGGAATTGGTTTAGTTTTAATTGTGCAGTCAGATAAAGCCAATTTGATTATGAAAAAATTATCTGATTTAAAATTAAAATCTTGGATTATCGGTAAAGCCATTAAAGGAAATAAAACCGTAGAAATAATTTAGTAGAGAATTATCTCTAATGTAATAAAAAGGAGGAGAAGATGAATTTTATTGGACCGATTATTGTGGCAGCAATTGTAATATTTTTTATGGGAATTAGAATTGTGCGTCCTACGCATCGAGGTTTAATTGAGCGTTTAGGTAAATATAACCGTTTCGCTAGCCAAGGTTTTAATTGGATTATTCCGATTATTGAGGTTCTTTATCAAGTTAATGTTACTGAACAGATGGTGGATGCCGAACCTCAAGAAATTATTACTAATGATAACTTAAACGCTAAAGTTGACGCGCAGGTTTATTTTAAAGTTAAGGCCGATGAACCGAGTGTAAAGAATTGTCAGTATAGCGTGAATAATTATCAGTGGCAGATTGTGAATTTAGCACGCACTACTTTGAGAAATATTATTGGTACGCTGACCTTAAAGTCTTGCAACAGCGAAAGAGGCAAAATTAATGCGGAGTTGCATAAAACGTTGTGTGAAGAAACCGGAAGTTGGGGATTAGAAATTGTTAGAACTGAGTTAAAAGAGATTGATCCACCCAAAGATGTTCAGGAGACGATGAATAAAGTTGTAAAAGCCGAGAATGAGAAAATTGCTGCTATTGATTATGCCACTGCCACTGAAACGGCTGCCGATGGTCAAAAAAGAGCAGAGATTAAAAAAGCCGAAGGTATTAAACAGGCGCGTATTTTAGAAGCCGAAGGTGAAGCCGAAGCCATAAAATTAGTTAATGAGGCCGCAGAGAGATATTTTACTGGCAATGCGCAGGTGTTGCGTAAATTAGAAGCGGTAGAGAAGTCATTAGTTAATAACGCTAAAATTGTTATTCCGGCTAATACTGAGTTAGTGAATGTAATTGGTGAGATGGCAGGTTTTTTACCGATTAAGAATAAGCAAGAAAATCCTGGAAAGTAGAATAATTTATAGAGATTTTCGCAGTGGTTGATGAGTGTTTTATGTCAATCAACCAGAAGAAAAGAAGTAATTTGATTTGAATATTTAGCGAATGACTAAAGGTATTTTGAGGATTTGCGATAATGAAAGGAAAATATGTTTGATAAGATGAAGCAGTTAATGGAGATGCAGAAGAAGATGCAGGAAGTAAAGAAAGTATTGGATAATACTAATTTTGATATTCAAAGTTCTGATGGCGTGGTAAAAATTACTATGAACGGTGCTCAGGAGATAAAAGAGGTGGTACTTAAAGATGATTTAGGTGAATCAGCGCGCTTAGCAGTTTCATTAAAAGATACCTTTAATCGGGCGATTAAGCGCTCACAGGAAGTGGCCGCGCAAAAAATGAAAGATGTGACTGGATTTAATATTCCGGGGTTAACCTGATGTTTATCTTTGCTAATTTTATTTCTGCTGCGGCACAAGTTTTAGATTTTCTCTTAATTGCCACTTACTGGTTAGTAATTATTCGCACACTGATTAGTTGGGTTAATCCTGATCCGGCCAATCTGATTGTGCAATTCCTTTATAAAATAACTGAACCAATCCTGGAGCCGATTAGAAGACGTATGCCGATGAATTTTCGTTTTGGTTTAGATATCTCTCCGGTAATTGTAGTTTTGGTAATTATGTTTTTAAGGTCTTTTGTGATTAAGTCACTTTTTGATCTAAGTATTTGGATAAAATTTAGATGATAAAAAAAGTGTGTATTAGAATACTTTGTGTTTTTACGTTGTTGTTTTTTCCGTTGAGTTTGTCCTGGGCGCAGAATTGGGAAAAGCAGAATGACCAGTATCTGTTGACTAAAAATAACCGGGACAACTTTAGTTTGGTGGGTGCCGGGCCGAATAAATTTGCCAGTAAATATTTAAAGTTTGATGGGATAAATTTTTTAGTTGGCGGATCTAGCGATTGGCTAGATTATGGAAGGCTTAACTTAGAATTTGACAATATCTTTTCTTTGCCGATTGCCAATGGTGTAAAAATTGAAGAGGTGCATTTATTAGCCGGCGGAAATTATAGCAATAGCTATGAGCATGATGTTTTAATGCGTTTATACGGCGATAAATATTTTTACGCTACCTTATCGATTATTTTTGTTTATGAGAATGGTAGCTATCAAGAACTTTCGGTGCCGGTTTTTTGGGATTGGTTTCATATTGGACCGGGCACTTGGTTAAAAGGAAGATCTAGAATTAAGTCGTTGGGTGAGAATCCGGTGCGCAAAGATTGTAATATGTACCACATTACTTTTATTAATCCATTGCCGCAAGAAAGCATAAAAAATATTTTAATTACGGATAGTTGGATTAGTGATCGACCGTTTTCCGATGTGTTTGCATTAACTATTAAGAGTAGTGATATATCCATTGAGGACAAGTAAATGCGGGTTTTAGTCATAGGTTCCGGGGGCAGAGAACATGCGCTAGTTTGGAAGATCGCTCAATCTAAATTAGTGGATAAGATTTTTTGTGCTCCCGGTAATGGTGGGATAGCAGCACAAGCTGAATGTATTGCGATAAAAGCTGATGATGTTTTTGGTTTGTTAGCGTTTGCTAGAAAAGAAAAGATTGATCTGACTGTCGTTGGTCCGGAAGTTGCGTTATCTTTAGGAATTGTTGATGAATTTGAAAAAGCTGGATTAAGAATCTTTGGTCCGAATAAATTAGCCGCTAATTTAGAGGCCAGTAAGATTTTTTCTAAAGAGCTGATGGCAAAATATAATGTGCCCACGGCTAACTTTAAGATTTTTGATAATGCTACTGTTGCCAAAAAATATATTGAAGAAACTGGTGCTCCTTGCGTGGTCAAGGCGGATGGTTTGGCGGCAGGTAAAGGTGTGGTCGTGGCTAAAACTATTGAGGAGGCCAAAGCTGCCGTAACTGCGATGATGGAGGAGAAGATCTTTGGGGAAGCGGCCAATCGCATTATTATTGAAGAATGTCTTGAGGGTCAAGAGGCCTCCGTTTTAGTGATTACAGATTCTAGAGAATTAGTGGCTTTGGCTAGCGCACAAGATCATAAGCGTGTCTTTGATCATGATCAGGGACCAAATACTGGCGGGATGGGGGTTTATTCTCCTACGCCAGTAATTACTCCGGATATTTATGATGAGATCATGGGAAAAATTATTTATCGTACTATGACTGGCTTGGTTAAAGAAGGGATTAATTATCGCGGAGTTTTATATGCGGGGATTATGTTGACCAAAGATGGTCCTAAGGCATTAGAATTTAATGTACGTTTTGGTGATCCGGAGACTGAGGCGATATTACCTAGATTAAAATCAGATTTAGTGGAAGTGATGATGGCCACCAGCGAAGGTAATCTTTTAAAGATAAAAAGTTTGTCTTGGGATAGTCGAGCTTGCGTTTCGGTAGTTTGTGCCGCTGGCGGATATCCGGGAAACTATGCTAAAGATCAAGAAATTAGCGGATTAGAAGAGGTGGCAAAATTAAATGATGTGGTGGTTTTTCATGCCGGTACTAAAAAAGTAGGAAGCAAAATTTTAACTAACGGCGGTAGAGTCTTAGTTGTAACTGGCTTGGGAGCGACGACTCAAGAAGCGATTGCTAAAACTTATCAAGCGGTGGAGAAAATAAATTTTACAGGGATGCATTATCGTAAAGATATTGGAAAGAAAGCCTTAATTTAAGGGAGGAAGTATGGCAAAAATTAATATACTTATGGGTAGCGAATCTGATTTAGACACAGTTAATGAAGCAATCAATGTATTAAAAGATTTTAAAATAAATTTCCAAGCTAAGGTTTTGTCGGCGCACAGAACGCCTAAAGAAGTGGCCGCTTATGTTGAAAAGGCTTCGAAAAGTGGAACTAAAATTTTTATTGCCGCAGCCGGGATGTCGGCGGCGTTAGCCGGAGTGGTAGCAGCACATACCACTTTGCCGGTTATTGGTATTCCAATCGAGACTAAAAATTTAAAAGGAATCGATTCGCTTTTATCGACTGTGCAGATGCCTCCAGGAATTCCCGTAGCTTGCATGGCCATTGGTAAAGCAGGGGCTAAGAACGCGGCACTTTTTGCGCTAGAGATTTTAGGGACAAGTGACACTAAAATTAAAATAAAGTTAGTTAATTATAAAAAACAAATGCGGCTTAAAATTTTAAAAACTAAGATCAAAGTATGAGCTTGACCAAAATTGTTAAAATTAATGCGCTAGCTTCTGAACATGCGTTGATCAAGCAGGCAGCTAAAGTTATCACTAGCGGGGGTTTGGTAATTATCCCCACAGAAACAGTCTATGGTGTTGCTGCGGATGCGGCAAATAATAAAGCGTTAGATAAATTGTATGAAATTAAACAGCGGCCTAAAGATAAGCCTTTTGCAATTTTAATTGCAGATATGGAGAAAGTTAATGAACTGGCTAGTGATATTTCGCTTGTGGCGTATAAATTAATGCGCAAATTTTGGCCGGGTCCGCTAACTGTTTTGTTAAAAGCTAAAAATGGGGGTAAGGTGGGGTTGCGGATGCCAGAGAATCGTATTGCTTTAGAAGTTATTCTGCAAACTAACCTGGCTTTAGCTTGTCCTTCAGCTAATCTTTCAGATCAACCTGCACCGATTAATTTTGCGCAAGCGTTAAAAGATTTAAATGGTTTAGTGGATTTAGCTATTGATGGTGGCCCGACTAATCTGGGTATTGAGTCGACCATTGTGGATTTAACCGTTGAACCATTGGAAATTGTAAGGCACGCAGCGATAAAAGATGAGGAGATTATCGCTGCGATTAAATCTAAAAGAATTCTTTTTGTTTGTACGGGCAATTCTTGTCGTTCTGTAATGGCAGAGGCTTATTTAAGAAAAGTTTTAAAAAATCAAGGAAGAAACGATGTGGAAGTGGCTTCTGCGGGTATGATGGCTTTAGAAGGTATGGGGGCTAGTGAAGAGACGCGTCAGGTATTAGCTAGGCAAGGTATGGATGTCAGCGATCATCGCACTCAGCGGGTCACTAAAGAGTTAGTGGATGAAGCGGATATTATTTTAGTGATGGAAAAAATCCATGAGGAAAGAATTCTGCAACTAGAGCCTGAAGTTAAAAATAGGCTTTTTTTATTAAAGGAATTTGCTAACTCCGTTAGAAATTATGATATAATAAACGCTGAAAAAATTTCTAACGGGGCTAAAATAGACGATAATAAATTAAATATCTCTGATCCCATTGGAGGATCTTTAGAGTTTTATGAAGAGGTCTTCTCCACGATTAAAGACGCCGTAGAAAGGATAAGTAAAATTATATGAGCCCCGCACCTTCTGTTAATTCAAATATTAAAATTATATGGTTTAATAAATTAAATAAGAAAGAAGGTGCGGGATGAGTAAGCTATTAATTGCTTCAGATCACGCCGGTTTTGATTTAAAAGTAAAGTTAATTAATTATTTAGAAAAAAAAGGAATGGGAATAAAAGATTTAGGTACTTATTCTAAAGAGCGCTGTGATTATCCGTTATACGCGTATGCGTTGGCTAAGGGTATATCTAGCGGGAAATTTAAACGGGGTATACTAATTTGCAAAAGCGGCATCGGAAATTCTATCGTGGCTAACCGCTTAAAAGGTGTGCGGGCTGCGCTTTGTCACAATGTTAAAATTACTAAACTTAGCCGAGAACATAATGATAGTAATGTTTTAGTTTTAGGTTCAGCTTTTGTTAATGCTGATTTAGCCAAAAAAATGATTATTGCTTGGTTAGCAACTAAATTTTTAGGAGGAAGACATTTAAAGAGAGTAAAATTAATTGATAAATGCGGGTGTATCCTTGCGGGTAAGGAGTGTGTAAAGTGAAATATTTAAAGAAAACAGATCCAGATATCTATGCAGCGATTCAAAAAGAGTTAAAACGGCAGAATGAAAATCTAGAGATGATTGCCTCTGAAAATTTTACTTCTCTGTCAGTTTTAGAGGCACAAGGTTCGATATTGACTAATAAATATGCCGAAGGTTATCCCGGTAAACGTTGGTACGGTGGATGTGAATATGTTGATATTGTAGAAACCTTAGCCATGGAACGGGCTAAAAAGATATTTGGCGCCGAACATGTTAATGTACAGCCACATTCAGGATCGCAGGCGAATATGGCAGTTTATTTTGCGGCGGTAAATCCCGGTGATACGGTGCTAGCGATGGATTTATCTGCCGGAGGTCATCTTACTCACGGGCATCCGCATAATTTTTCGGGCAGATTTTTTAAGATGGTCGGTTACGGGGTAGATAAAAAAACGGAGATGCTAAATTATGATTTAATTCAAGAGCTAGCCACAATACATAAACCTAAAATGATCTTAGCCGGAGCCTCAGCCTATCCGAGAAAAATTGATTTTAAAAGATTTCGTCAGATTGCCGATAGCGTAGGAGCCTATTTATTTGTCGATATGGCACATATTGCCGGGCTAGTTGCGGCCGGAGTGCATGAATCACCGGTGCCGTACGCTGAATTTGTTACCTCTACGACGCATAAAACTTTACGTGGGCCCCGCGGTGGATTTATTTTATGTAAGAAAGAATTTGCGAAAAAAATTGATAGCCAAATTTTTCCGGGAATTCAAGGTGGACCGCTGATGCATGTGATTGCTGCTAAAGGGGTAGCTTTTGCGGAGGCGTTAACTGACGAGTTTAAACAATATCAAGTGCAGTTAGTTAAAAATGCGGCACAATTAGCACTTTCTTTAGAGCAAGAGGGTTTGCGTATTGTTTCTGGTGGTACGGATACGCACTTAATGTTGGTAGACCTAAATTCTAAGAATGTTACTGGGGCCGATGCTTCAAGAATTTTAGGAGAAGTGAATATTACTGTTAATAAAAATATGATTCCTTTCGATGAAAAAAGTCCCACGGTGACCAGTGGTATTCGTTTAGGAACTGCAGCGTTAACTACGCGCAAGATGAAAGAGCAACAGATGCAAAAGATTGCAAGTCTTATTAATAACGCTTTAGAAAATCATACTGATTTACAAAGATTAGCGCAAGTGAAAAAAGAGACTCTGGCTTTAACTAAAAAATTTCCATTATACCGGGAGCTTTTATAAAAAATGAATCACGCACCTTCTTTTAATTCAAATATTATAATTATATACTTTAATAACTTAAATAAGAAAGAAGGTGCGTGATGAAAAAGAAAATGATCGCGCAAAACCGACCCAGCTGGGATGAATATTTTTTAGAGATGGCGCACTTAGTCGCGAAGCGTTCGACTTGCCTGCGGCGTGCGGTAGGAGCAGTTTTAGTTAGAGACAAAAGAATTTTAGCTACTGGTTATAATGGTGCGCCCAGTGGTTTAAAGCATTGTATTGAAATTGGCTGCATGCGTCAGAAATTAAATGTGCCTTCCGGAGAACGCCATGAATTGTGTCGTGCACTGCACGCTGAACAAAATGCATTGATTCAATCATCACTACACGGGATTAGCGTTAAGGGGGCAACTTTATATACTACTACGCAGCCTTGTGTAATTTGCGCCAAAATGTTGATTAATGCTGGGATTAAAGAGATTGTCATGGATCAAGGATATCCGGATAAGATGTCGATGGATTTATTAAAACAGGCTAAGATTAAAATAAGGAAGATTTAAAATGCGTTGTCCGTTTTGTGGATTTAAAGAAGATAAAGTAGTCGATTCTCGGGCAACTGGAGAAGAGTCGGCGGTTAGACGCAGAAGAGAGTGTTTAAAATGCGGCAAGCGTTTTACTACTTATGAATATGTTGAAGAGAATTCATTGCTGGTGATTAAAAAAGATGGTCGCCGAGAAGCTTTTGATCGGAAAAAAGTTTTAGCTGGAATAATTCGCGCCTGTGAAAAAAGGCCGGTGAGTGTGGAGAAGATGGAAGATGTAGTCACTCAAGTAGAGCGATTGATTCAAAAGAAAAATGATCGGGAAGTTTTGGCTAGTAAGATTGGCGAGTTAGTGATGGAAAAATTAAAATTTATTGATGATGTGGCTTATGTGCGTTTTGCTTCGGTGTATCGGCAGTTTAAAGACGTCGGCCAATTTATGGTCGAGTTAAAAGATATTTTAGGTAAAGATAAGAAGAAAAAATAAGGAAAAGATAATGATTGAGATGGAGTTAAATAAAATTGTGATTGACGAAAAGCGTCATGATCAATTAATTGCTTTAAAAGAAAAAGGGGGAGTAAGAGTTCTGCCGATTGTGATTGGTTTAAACGAAGCTAGCGCGATAAAATTAAAGATTAGCGGTTTTAATCCTCCACGGCCCTTAACCCATGATTTAATTTTTAAGATGCTCACAGATTTAGGGGCAAGTATTGAAAAGGTGCTAATTGATAAATTAGAAGAGAGTACGTTTCATGCTAAGATTATTGTAAAAACCGCTAGCAAAGAGATTAAAAGTATTGATGCTCGGCCTAGTGATAGTATTGCTTTAGCGGTAAGAAGTCATGCCCCGATATTTGTTGAGGATTCGATTATTCAGCAGTACGAGGCCTTTAATAAGGACAAGCAGTAAATATCCTTCCGTAAATACCTATGTTCAAATTTGCCAAAACTGATCAGGATCTCTTAAAGCCTATTTATAATTTTGCTCAGTCTAAAAAGGTTAAATTATATTTAGTTGGCGGAGCGCTGCGTGATTTAATTTTAAAAAGAAAAAAAGAAAATCCGGATTTTGATTTTTGTTTAAAGAGTGGAGCTTTAAGTTTTGGGCAAAAGTTGGCCAAGCAGCTAAGAGCAGCCTATGTTATTTTAGATCAAGAGCATGCTGCTTGTCGTTTAGTGAAAAGAATCGGGGATAAGCTTTATACCTTTGATTTTACTGATTTTCGAGCGCCCACTATAGAAAAAGATCTGTTACATCGTGATTTTACGATCAACTCTATGGCTTTAAAACTAGCAGATGTTTTTTCTAATGCGGATTTAAATAAAACAATTATTGATCCTTATTTTGGGCGAGAAGATCTTTGTCATAAAACGATTAAAGTTACCGCTGAAAAATCTTTTAGTGAAGATCCTTTAAGGATTTTACGGGCTTTTAGTTTTAGCTGCATGCTGGGTTTTAATTTAGATAAGCAGACCTTACGTTTAGCTAAACAAGAGAAAAATAAAATTAGTACAGTTTCTAGTGAACGTATCCGAGAAGAGTTATTTAAAATTTTCGATAGTTCTCTGGCCCACACTTCTTTTGTAACTTTAGATAAATTAAAAATTTTAGATATTATTTTTCCGGAGATTAAACCGATGCGTAACATCGGTCAAGGGCCGTATCATCATCTAGATGTTTGGCAGCATACTTTGGAGACTTTAAATCAGTTTGAATTAATTTTAAAAACGGTAAAGCTTAATCCTCAAATAAATAGTTATTTAGAAGCTGAGGTTTCGGGGCTACGTAAACGAGCTAGTCTTTTAAAGTTTGCTTGTATATTGCATGATGTGGGTAAGCCTAAGGCATTGCGCAGAGAAAAGGGGAAGATTATTTTTCATGGTCATGAAAGAGTGGGGTTAGGGCTTACCCGGGTTATTGCGCGTCGTTTAAAATTATCTAATGAAGAGTGTCGCTCTTTAGAACGGATTGTGCTTTGGCATTTAAGGCCGGGGTATTTGGCTGATAATCAAACGCCCACTAAACGGGCAATTTTTAGATATTTTCGGGATACCGGTAGCGATGCATTAGCGGTGCTTCTATTATCGCTAGCCGATCAGCGTGCCACTAAGGGGCCATTAACTACGGCGTTGTCGCGGGTGAATCATGAAAAAACAGTGAAATCTTTAATTCGTAAATTGTTAAAGAAAAATAGTGAAAAGAAATTGGTACGCTTGCTTAATGGTAATGATATTATGAAGAAATTTAAATTAGCGGCGTCACCACTTGTCGGAAAAGTGCTTAGCACCTTAGAAGAGGCGCAGGCAATTGGAAAAATTAAAAATAAAAAAGAGGCATTTGTCTTAGCTGCTAAAATTATTAATAAAGGAAAATGAAGAAATTCATTATTATTGTATTAATATTATTACTAGTTCTGGTTGGAGGTCTGACCTACCTAAATAAAGTAGTTCTTCCTGTTAAGTTAAAATCCCTGATTATTACAACTCTAGTAAAGCAAACCGGTAAAGATGTATCATTAAAATCTGTAGAATTTAGCCTTTTTCGTGGGCTAATTCTGCGGGATTTAGTAATTTCAGACACTCAAAATGTAATTTTAAGTACTCGCCAAGCCAGTGCTAGTATATTTGTCTGGCCGATTTTTAAAAAACAAATTATTATTCCTGGAATAACATTGAGGAGTCCGTATATTTTCTTAGAGCGCAAAAATGATGGAAGTTTTAATTTAGCAGATCTTTTTGCAGTTCCTGATGTTGCAGAAAAAAAACAAGATTTTGCTATCACGGTACTTAAAGTTAGTGTTACTAATGGTGATGTTGTTTATCAGGATGATACCTTAGCGCAGAAATTTAAAAAAGAAATTAAAAATATTCAACTTAATTTGAATTTGGGGTTACCGGCAAGCGTAAAATTTAATTTTAAAGGGGAGATACTTTCTACTCCAGTTGTGTTTATTAGTGCTTCTGGTCAATATAGAATTTTAACCCAAGAATTAAGCAGTGAAATCGCCATTAAGAATCTACCCCCTAAAGAATTTGCCGCTTATTATGAAGGCCTGAATAATCTAGCTTCTGGGTTACTTGATTTGCGTGCAGGGATCAATCTAAGAGATCAAATTTTACAAGCTACGCTTAATGTTAAAGGAGAAAGCCTAGTTTTAGAGAAAGATAAATTAAAAGCTAAATTAAATTCTGGGTTGCAGATTAAGGTTGACTATAATTTGCAAACTAAAAAAACGGTTTTTGATGGATTTTGTAATATTTGGCAGGCTGATATTACAGGAATAGATTTATTGGGCGAGATAAAAAATTTACATGGAAAATTTTCTTTTAATCAGCGGTCTTTGCTAGCGGATAGTTTAAAAGCTGAGCTTTGGGGGGTGCCTTTTGAGATAAAATTAGGAATTAAAGATTTCAATACTCTAGTATTAAATTTAAAAACTGATTTTAATTTAAATATTTTACCGACAATTGCTAAAGATAAATTTAATTCTGCTTTAATTAATGCCGCTAGCGGTAAAGCAGATCTTTTGATCACAGCTTATCCAGATGATGCAGGTATTTGGAGGGTGCAGGGCGAGCTTAAGGTTGCTGAGGCAAATTTAAAATTGGATAAGCAGGATAAGCCAATAGAAAATATTTCTGGGATTATTGAGTTTAGCCAAGATGGATTAAGCTGGAAAGATACTAAATTTAATTATCAGGGAGTTAATTACCAAAGTAATGGGTCACTATCTGATTTTAAAGCTCCTAATATTAATTTAAAACTTTTTGCTGAAGAGCTGTCATTAACTACCGATTTTAGTTTATTAGGTAAAAAAATAAAAATTAACGAGCTTAAGGGTAAGTATCTTGATTCGCAATTTTTAATTAATGGTACGGTAGATGACTTTGATACTGTCAATTTGTCAGTAGATTTAGGGGGGAATGTTAATTTTGAGCTTAGTAGTATTGCTAAGTTGTTGGAAAAACAAAACCCGGCAATAAAATCAATGCAATTGACAGGCCAGCTGTCTGCCCAATTTAATTTTAATGGCCATCCCAATGATTTTAAAAATTGTTACTTACAAGCAAAGTTAAGTAGTAATAATTTTTCTATGTATGGATTAAATCTGCAGGGTTTGGGGGTAGATTTTTTACTAGATCAAAAAGTAGTAAGAATACCAGATATTAAAATTAATTTTTATGACGGTTTGATCGAAGCGGTAGGTTCTTTGAATCTTGATGCAGCTAACCCGCCTTATCAACTAGATTTAAAGGCTAGCGGAATTAATTTAGAAAAACTTAAGAATGATACTGCTTCTAAAAATAAAAAGATATCGGGAACTTTATCGGGTGAGCTAAAGCTTAACGGCTATCAAAATGATCTTAATAAACTTAGTGGATCCGGAAAGTTTTCTATTCTAGAGGGTAATCTTTGGGAGCTTAATTTGTTACAAGGTTTAGGTAAATTATTATTTACTAAAGATTTAGGTAATATTAAATTTTCGCAATGTGATGCAAATTTTATGATAAAAGATAAAGCTGTTTTTACTGATAGTTTAAAGTTGATAAGTAGTTTAGTTAATTTTTCTGGGCCTCTAAGAATAGGTTTTGATGGTTCATTAGATGGGGCACTGGATGCAGAGATTACCAGTGATATGGTCCCGGTAACTGGAACTTTTAAAGATATTACCACTGCGATTATCGGTAGCTCAGGAAAATTTGGTTTAGTTAAATTAAGCGGTACACTTAAAGAACCTAAGTATAATTTTAAACCGGCAGTAAATAATATTATTAAAGGTTTAGCGGATGTATTTTTTGGAAAATAACTAAGGAGAAAAAATGCTTGCGAAAAATAAAATTTTTCTAGATGAGAAGGATATCCCCCGACAGTGGTATAATTTGGCTGCAGATCTGCCTACACCTATGCAACCGCCATTGGCCCCTAATGGTATACCGTTAACTCCAGAGATGTTAGAAAAAGTCTTTCCTGGCAATATTATTGAGCAGGAGATGAGTCAAAAGCGCTGGATCGATATTCCTGAGGAGATTTTAGAGATTTTAACTTTATGGCGTCCAGCACCATTACGCAGAGCTCGGGCTTTAGAGAAATATTTAAAAACTCCGGCGCATATTTATTATAAAGATGAAAGTGTGAGTCCGGCCGGAAGTCATAAACCTAATACTGCTGTAGCACAGGCTTGGTACAATAAAAAATTTGGGATTAAAAGATTAACTACAGAAACCGGAGCCGGACAGTGGGGGAGCGCTTTGGCGTTTGCTTGTAATTTAATTGGCTTAGAGTGTAAGGTTTATATGGTGCGTATTAGCTTTGATCAGAAACCTATGCGTAAAATTATGATGCAAACCTGGGGAGCGCAGTGTGTAGCCAGTCCTAGTATACATACTCACATCGGAAGAGAAATTCTTAAAAAAATGCCACATACTCCGGGAAGTTTAGGGATTGCTATTAGTGAGGCGGTAGAAGATGCAGTCAGTGATAAAAGTGGTAAATCTCGCTATACATTGGGCAGTGTTTTAAATCATGTCTTATTGCATCAGACCATTATTGGTTTAGAAGCTAAAAAACAATTAAAGATTGCCGGTGAGAAAAAGCCAGATGTTGTGATTGGTTGTGTGGGTGGTGGAAGTAACTTCGCTGGTATTGCCTTTCCATTTATTAATGATAAGATTCATGGCGAAAAGATAGAAATTATTCCGGTTGAGCCGACGGCCTGCCCGACTTTAACTAAAGGTCCATTTGCCTATGATTTCGGTGATACGGCGGGATTAACTCCGTTATTGCCGATGTTTACATTAGGACATGGTTTTGTACCTGAACCCATTCATGCTGGAGGTCTACGTTATCATGGGATGGCACCTCTGGTAAGTCAGGCGGCAGTTGAGGGGTTAATTACTCCGCGCTCTTATGATCAGATTAAATGTTATGAGTCGGCACTGCTTTGGGCAAAAACGGAAGGAACCATTTGCGCTCCAGAGACTAGTCATGCGATTGCTTGTGCCATTGATGAAGCAAAGAAAGCTAAAAAGGAAGGTAAACAGAAAGTAATTTTATTTTGTTACAGTGGTCACGGTTTAATGGATTTAGTTGGTTATGATAAGTTTATGACTGGTAAATTAACGGCATATTCTATGCCGAAACATAAAATTGAAGCTTCACTTTGTGCTTTGAAGAAATTTCCTAAAGTTAAAAGAGTAAAAACAGGAAAGTGGTAAGCTATGAAAACATATACTCAAGAGTTGTTTTTCAATACGCAAAAGCGATATGATTTTATTAATATTACTGAGCAAGTAGAAGCAGCGTTGAGTAAAAGCGGAATTAAAGAAGGATTATGTTTAGTTAATCCGATGCATATTACCGCTAGTGTTTTTATTAATGATGATGAAAGTGGGCTGCATAAAGATTTTGCTGTGTGGCTAGAGAAATTAGCGCCGTTTGGCAAAGATAAATATCAGCATAATTTAACTGGGGAGGATAATGCCGATGCGCATTTGAAGCGCACGATTATGGGTCGGGAGGTAGTGGTGGCGGTGACCGACGGCAAGTTGCATTTTGGCCCCTGGGAGCAGATCTTTTACGGTGAGTTTGACGGCCAACGTAAGAAAAAAGTATTGATCAAAATTATCGGAGAATAATTAGTGCGTAAAATATCGGTCTTAAATGTCATTACATTTTTATCCGCTTTTCTTTTGTTCCAAATCGAATTGATCATCTCTAAATTTTTGTTGCCGTATTTCGGGGGTAGCTACCTGGTCTGGGGGGCTTGCGTAGTTTTCTTCCAAGCAACATTATTTTTAGGTTATTTCTTTTCCTATGTTTTTTTGCAGAAGATCGGGATTAGGCGCCTGCTACCGGTTTATCTGATCTTATACCTTTTGCCTTTATTGGTTTTTCCGGGTAAGGCTTTACCTGCCGTCGGCCATTTTAATTTTCCTTTAGTTATTAGCGTTTTCTGGCAGTTGGTGTTATTGATCGGTGCGGTTTTTTTTGTGCTTTCTACCAGCAGCGTTATCTTGCAATCTTGGCTGGCCAGCAGCGAATTATCAGAACGCAAGAATCCTTATACCCTTTATGCCGTCTCGAACTTCGGATCATTTGCGGCGCTAATCAGCTATCCTTTTTTCTTTGAGTTTTTTTTAAGTCTGGATCAACAGCTTCTCTTTTGGCGGATAATTTATTTTTTATTAGCCGGGCTGGTTATTTATGCCGTATGGACAATCAAGGTTAATACCGAAAATAAGCCGTCAAAACTTTGGGATAGGCAAGGTATCCTTTGGCAGGATATTTTACAATGGCTATTGTTCAGCTGTGCCGGGGTGATTATGTTTCTTTCGGTCACCAATATCCTTACTTATGAAATTGCTCCGGTGCCTTTATTGTGGGTCATTCCGTTATGTATCTACCTTATTTCTTTTGTTTTGAATTTTAAACGCTCGAGCTGGTCACCGGCCTGGGTAGAGGATAAGTTTTATCTGACTTTTGCCTGGAGCATAATTTTATTTTTTATTACGATCATGCGGATCTTGCCGCTGGCGATCGGGATATTGGCAATCTGCTGGTTTTTATTCCATAGTTGCATGTTTTGTCAGCGCCGGTTGTATAAACTTAAACCGGTTAATTTAACCGGTCTTGCGTTGTTTTATTTGGTGGTTGCTTTAGGCGGGTTTTTGGGGGGAGTGGTGGCTACCTGGTTGATGCCGTTATTTTCCGTAGTGGTTAGTGAATATCTCTTAGGCCTGGTGGTTATCGCTTTGGCCTTAGTTTTTGGCGCTAAACCTCAAAAGATCGGCTGGCTAAATACCGTTTTTATAATTTTGGTTTGTTTTACATTGATTGTCTGGCCGGTTCTTTTTAAAAAGTATAATTTTTTCGGCATAATCATACTTCTATTAGTTTTTAAGATCTGTTTTCAGCGTTTGATTAAGAATCCTCCGGCGATTTTATTGAGTATTCTATTAATTTTTATATTTGCTCCCCGGATGTGTTCTTTTTGGGATAACTCCCAGGAGCTCTTTAGCCACCGCAATTATTATGGGATTTACCGGGTTTTTGATCAAGGCGATAAAATTGTGTTGATGAACGGAACGACGATGCATGGTTTTCAATTTAAAGATAAGAATAAAGAAAAGTTGCCTTTGGCATATTACCATCGCTTAACGCCTATCGGAGATTATTTGAGTTCGGAGAAGGTGGGGGCAAATATCGGTTTAATCGGATTAGGTACCGGAGCCTTATCTGCTTATATGAACGATCGCCAGGAGGCTGATTTTTTTGAGATTGATCCGGATATGTATTTTATTGCCCGTAATCTATTTACGCATTTAAAGTATTCATCAGGCAAGGTTAATTTTATTTTTGGCGATGCCCGGCTTTCCATTCAAGCAGCACCGCTGAAGCGTTATGATCTTTTAGTTGTAGATGCTTTTAGCGGGGATGCGATCCCGGTGCACCTTTTAACGGTAGAAGCGATTAAGGAATACAGGCGGCATTTAAAAGATAACGGGATAATTTTTTTTCATACCTCTAATCGCTATCTTAATTTGTCTCCCGTTTTATTTAGTAACGCCAATGATTTAGACGCCTGGGCAGTTTATAAAAATAATCCCGAAGATGTTCCTGCCGGGCTTTGCCGGACCAGTTGGTTTGCTTTAACCTGGGATAGGGGTTCTTTTGATAAGTTGGTGGATAAGTTTGCCTGGCATAAATGGCTCCCCGGTAAAAATAAATTGATCCGGCCCTGGACAGATAGATATTCCAATGTACTGATGATTCTGGATTTAAATAATTTTTTAAATTCTTTAAAAGATTTTCGGCCATTTTATTGGTAGGAGAATATGCGATGAAGATAAAAAATACAGAGATTAAAGTGGTAATGGGCGATATTACTCAACAGCGTGCGGATGTTTTAGTGAATGCTGCCAATAATAAATTAGTGATGGGCGGGGGAGTAGCAGGAGCAATAAAAAGAAATGGCGGCCAAGTTATTGAGGAGGAGGCGGTAAAAAGGGGACCGATTGAAATTGGGCAGGCTGTCGAAACTGGCGCTGGAAAATTAGCAGCAAAATATATAATTCATGCCGCAACTATGGGTATGGATTTTAAGACTGATGAAATTAAAATTCGTAATGCTTGTAAGAGTGCTTTAGATTTAGCTAAAGAATTAAAAGTTAGTTCAATTGTTTTTCCGGCCCTAGGTTGTGGAACCGGAGGTTTTCCATTGTTAGCTTCGGCTAAGATCATGGGTCAGGAAGTATTGAAACATTTGCGCCAAGACCAAACTACTTTAAAAGAAATAATTTTTTGTGTGCAAGACCAGGAAGCGATTAATATTTTTAATAAAGGGATATTAAGTTATTTAGAGTATGTGACCACTAAGTTATCCGGTGGGCCCTACACGACTGTAGATGTAATTATTGAATTGCCTGAAGGGATTGTGATCATCCAACGCAGTAATCCGCCTTTTGGTTGGGCGCTACCTGGTGGATTTGTGGATTATGGGGAAAGTTTAGAGGATGCGGTAGTGCGCGAAGCTAAAGAAGAGACGAATTTAGATTTGCTGGAAGTTAAACAATTTCATACTTATTCTGATCCTAGTCGCGATCTTAGATTTCATACGATTGGCACGGTATTTATTGCTCAAGCTAAAGGAGTGCCTTGCGCCGGAGATGATGCTGCAGATTTAAAGATTATTAAATTAAGCGAAATAAATAAGATGCAGTTTGCTTTTGATCATAAAAAGATTTTAGAGGATTATTTAAAAGCTAAAAACTCTTAGCCTTCCCGCAGTTGTTTTTCCGCATCAACAATATCGCGATTAATTACCCGAATGGTTTCTTTGATCTTATCTTTTAATAGGTAGGAGGCAACCGGAGCTTGTGAAATCTCTCTTAAAACTTGCACACTCATTCTAAAATAGCGCACTACTTCACCTTCGTCACAATCGGTCATCTGTAAGGTTGAGTCAAAATTTGTTCCGCGCAGCCAGGCTTCCATACTGGAGCACAGGTGAAAATAGGGGAGCTTGCTAAAAGGATGAATTTTATAGCGACGTTCTTTGTCTTTGACGCGGTCATAAGTTTCTTCGCATAATCTCTTTAATCTTTGTGTAGATTTAGAAATTCCGCAAGGCATACGTTGATTTTTGCGAGGCTCAAAGACTACTGAAGCGGCCACTACCCCTAATCCAAATTCATCCAGTTGTTCCAAAGTATTATCGGCATATAGCTCCGATAGAACCAATTCATAACCGTAAATTGTCTTACCAAATTTTCCTTTATCGGTAAGTTTTCCGTCGTGAATATAGCCGGTATCTTTGAGCAGTCTTAATTTTGCTTCTAATAAATTGAGTGCCTGCTTTTGTTCATTTTTGCGGGATTGGAAATAGTGTAAAGAGAGCGGATAAATTTTAAATAAATCTTCCTGATATTTTTCATAAAGGTTAAGAATGGTGGCGTATGATGTGTTTAGCTGGCTTCTGACCTCTTCGGGTTGACCGTAAATTATGCGACGCACTTCTTCAAAAGTCATTCTTTGTGTGTTCACGCGCGTGTAAACAAAACCCTCGTTATCAATGCCGCGTCGCCCGGCACGACCAGCCATCTGATAAAAATCGCGGGTTTTTAAATTTCTCACATAAGTACCATAAAATTTACGCAGGCCATCAAACATTACCGAACGACTCGGCATATTAATTCCTAAAGCAAAAGTTTCGGTAGTAAAAATAACTTTTAGTAATCGGCTGGTAAAAAGACGCTCAATTACTTCTTTGAGCGTGGGGAGCATCCCGGCATGATGATAAGCAATTCCACGTTGAACCAGAGGAAAGAGGAGTTGTGCCGATTGTTCATGAGTTAAATTAAATCTATTTAATAAATCTTCATACATTTGAGTGATTGCTCTGCTTTCTTTAGAGTCTAAAAATTTAAAGCCATAAAGATCGTGGGCTAATTCTTCGGCGCGTTTGCGGGAAAAAACAAAATAGATTGCCGGTAAGCCTTCTTTTTCTTGGACGTAGCGAATTAATGCGTGCAGACTGCTGGGTTTGCTAGAGCGAATACGCTTGAGATGTTCAATTTTATTGACAATTTCGTTTTGACATTGAAAAAGAAAATGTAAAGGCACCGGGCGCTGGTTCTCAATAACTACTTTTACGGTCTTGTCGTGGATGGATTCAATCCATTTAGCAAATTGATCGATGTTGGGAATAGTGGCGGAAAGTCCCAATAGATTCATGTGTTTAGGTAAGAAGATCAGGGATTCTTCCCAGACGGTGCCGCGTTCAGGATTATCGATATAATGAATTTCGTCAAAGATAATCCAGGAGTATTTATCTAAACTTCTGGGTTCATCTAAAAGTTTGTTGCGAAAGATCTCGGTAGTCATAATTAAGACCGGAGCGTGCGGATTAATGGAAACATCCCCGGTAAGAATACCGATATTATCTTGAAATTGACCCTGAAAATCGCGAAATTTTTGATTGGAGAGGGCTTTGATGGGAGCGGTGTAAATTACTCCTAAATTATTACGGATCGCTCCTTCAATAATATATTCAGCAATCGCAGTCTTTCCGGCTCCGGTGGGAGCTGAGACGATGACGGAGTGACCGGCATTGATATGGTCAATAGCTTCTTGTTGAAAACGGTCGTAAATCATAAGATTTATTATAATCTAAATTCATTGATTTATCTAATAATAAATAATATAATAAAACTATGGGATATGAGGTGGCCTTTAAAAAAGCTTGGGATGATTTAGCTAACCAAAAGGGGCCCAACAATTTATCGGTAAAGTTTTTAGCAGATGAGTATAGTGTAGATACGCAAAATAAAGAAGTTATCTCTTTGTCATGCAATGTTGTGGCTAAGGCTTTTTCGAGTATTTTAATTTTGCATTATTTAATGCAAAAATTAAAAGGGTTACCGGCATTAACCGGTCAGTGGCTTACTTTTAGAGAACTCTCAGGGGTTGAAGGGTATGCGCAGGCTTATCATCAACGTTCGATTGAGCCGATTATTCGAAAGTATAGTAAAAATCCAGATGCGCTTAAAAGTGTTTTAGATAGATTTCCCGGGCGTCTTTGCGACGGTGGCGATATAGGCATTATTATTCAAGCTTTTGAAAATGTTCCCGTGTTAATTAAGTTTTGGAGATCAGATGAAGAGTTTGGTGCGGATGCTAATATCTATTTTGATGCTAGCATAAAAGATATTTTTTGTACTGAGGATATCGTGGTTTTGGCACAAACAGTGGCTAGTCAATTATGAAGCTGATGAATAAAAAATCAATTTTATTATCGATTGCAGCAGCAGTAGCTTTAATTGGATATCTTTTTAGTGGTAATACTAGTGTAAATTCTTTTTTTCAGCAGGGATCTAGACCTTCAGTAATTTCAGGTAAGAATTTTGATTATAATAATGCCTTAATCATTAGAGTTGTAGATGGGGATACTCTGGTGTTAGAAAATAAAGAAAAAGTACGTTTGATTGGTATCGATACTCCAGAGATGCATGAATCCGCTAAGTTAGATCGTGACGCTGTGCGTAGTGGGCAGAGCAAGGAAGTAATTAGAAAATTAGGGAGGCAGTCTTATCAATTTACTAGAGGACTGGTTGAAGGTAAACGCGTAAGGTTAGAGTTTGATAAAGAAAGATATGATCGGTATAATAGAGTGCTAGCCTATGTTTATTTGTTAGATGGTACATTTGTAAATGCTAAAATTATTCAGGATGGATTTGCTTCAGTGATGCGCTATCCTCCGAATGTGTTATATGCGGATTTATTTTTAAAATTATATCAAGAGGCACGTGAAAATAAGCGTGGACTTTGGCAATAGTTTGCTTGAGGGCAAACAGGAAGGATTACTATGTTAAGAAGTTTAACGGCAGGCGAATCACACGGCAAAGGAATGGTGGCGATTTTAGAAGGAGTCCCCGCTGGGCTTAAAATTGACGAAGTAACAATAAATAAAGAATTAAAACGTAGACAGTTTGGATTTGGCCGTGGTAAGCGCATGCAGATAGAAAGTGACCGTGCTGAGATTGTTTCAGGATTAAAAAATAATGTTACGTTGGGCAGTCCAATTACTTTATTAATTAAAAATAAAGATGCTAGTATTGAAAAATTACATAAAGTAATGGCGGCACGTCCCGGACATGCGGATTTAGCTGGATTATTAAAATATGGTTTTACCGATATTCGTGAAGTATTAGAGCGTGCCTCTGCCCGTAGTACAGTAGCTACCGTAGGAATTGGGGCTTTGTGTAAAATATTCTTGAATGAATTTAAAATTAAGGTTATGAGTAAAGTATTATCGGTAGGCGGAGAATCGGATACAGAGGGAATAAAAGCAAAAATTACTGAGGCGATTAAAAATAAAGATACCGTAGGCGGAATTTTCCAAGTTTTAGCTAAAAATGTTTGCGTGGGACTGGGAAGTTATGTGCAGGCAGATCGTCGTCTAGATAGTAGATTAGCGGCGGGGATTGTTTCTATTCCAGGAATCAAGTCTTTTGAAATTGGTTTAGGCTCAGGATATGGCGTAAGTTTTGGTTCTGAAGTGCATGATGTAATTCATTACCATAAAAATAAAGGTTATTTTCATTCGACTAACAATGCCGGTGGGATCGAAGGTGGAATTTCTAATGGTGAAGAAATTATTTTGCGTGGCTGTATGAAGCCTATCGCCACGTTAATGAAGCCTTTAGATTCAATAAATGTTAATACTAAAAAATTAGCTAAAGCGGCAACTGAACGCTCAGACACTTGTGTGGTGGAAGCGGCCGCAGTAGTGGCGGAGTCGGTGGTGGCTTTTGTATTAGCGCAAGCTTTCTTAGAAAAATTTGGCGCAGATAATTTAAAGGATATAAAAGAAAGCTATAAAAATTATTTGAAAAGAATCGGTTAGATTTTTTTACCTCTTTCGTCTATTGGTGTAGAAGGAGGTGATAAAAGATGGATGATAGCATTATTAGCGTCAGCCGCATTTATAAGTTAGATACCGATTCTAAGCTTAAAGCTTTTGCGGATGTAACATTTTCGGGAGTAGTGATTAAAGGTTTTAGTGTAGTTGATGGTCAGAAGGGGTTATTTGTGAGTATGCCGCGTCATCAAGGTAAAGATGGTAAGTGGTATGACACTGTAACTACGCAGACCAAAGAGTTGAAACAGCAATTAGCAGAAGTTGTTTTAGAGGCCTATAAAGGCAGCTAAACAAATTAGGGGACGGTTCTTAAAAAGGACCGTCCCTATTATAAAATATGAATATTTATTTAGTAGGGTTTATGGGTACAGGTAAAAGTACGGTTGGCCGTCTTTTGGCTCAAAAGCAGGGCTTAAATTTTCTTGACCTGGATGAGCTAATTGAGTTAAAAGAACAGCGCAGAATTGTGGATATCTTTGCTAAAGACGGTGAATTAGCTTTTAGAAAGATTGAGAAAAAAATGTTAAAACAGGTCTCTACGCAGAAGAAATTTGTAGTGGCTTGTGGCGGTGGTATTGTTTTAGATAAAGATAATATTAAATTAATGAAGAAAACCGGAATTTTAATTTGTCTTTGTGCTAATTGCCATGAGATTTTAAAAAGAGTCTCATCCAGTACACATCGACCGATTTTAAATGTAGAAAAACCTAAAGAGCGCATTGAACTTTTATTAAAGATGCGCGCTCCGTATTATGCGCAGGCGGATAAATCGATAGATACTTCGGCTTTGTCGGTTAAGCAGGTAGTCACAAAAATTTCTAAAATACTTACTGCTAAAAAATGAATGATTTCCAAGCGCTAGTTAGTTTAAATCTTATCCCGCAGGTAGGCAGTGTGCGCCTGGAGGCTTTATTAAATCGTTTTCAGCTGCCGCAAAATATTTTTAAGGCTAATCTTAATGATTTGATTGCGGTGGTCGGTGAGAAAATAGGCATGAGTATCCATTCTTTTAATATTAAATTATTAGAGAAGGATTTAGCTTTAGCTAAAAAAGCGAATATTAAGATTGTAACACTTTTTGACGCGGATTATCCGCAAGTGCTTAAGGAGATTCCGGGTGCGCCCATTGTACTTTATATTTTAGGTGATATTACAGCGCAGGATAATCTAGCGGTCGGTATTGTGGGTTCGCGTCGAGCTTCATTATATGGTTTAAATAGTGCTGAAAAATTTGCGGCGGGTTTAGCGGCTCAGGGGATAACGATTGTTTCGGGAATGGCCCGTGGCGTGGATACATATGCGCATCGTGGGGCATTAAAAGTAAAAGGACGTACCATTGCAGTAATCGGGAGTGGCTTTAATCATATTTATCCAGAAGAAAATGCGGATTTAGCTAAAGAGATCTCCAAATCTGGAGCCGTGATCTCTGAATTTTCTATGGATACAGAACCTTTGACGTATAATTTTCCGCGTCGTAATAGATTAATTAGTGGGTTGTGCCGTGGAGTTTTAGTAACGGAAGCAGCTAGAAATAGCGGTGCTTTAATTACGGCTGATTTTGCATTAGAACAAGGCCGGGAAGTTTTTGCTTTACCGGGACGCATTGATTCCAATGCTTCTACTGGAACCAATAATTTGATTAAGCAGGGAGCAAAATTAGTTACTTGCTGTGAGGATATCCTTGAGGAGTTAGATTTAGTAGCAGCAGGTAAAAATGAAAAGAGCGCGGTGTCGGCTAACCAAAGAGTAGAATGTTTAGGCGATGAAGGATCGCTTTACGATTATATTACAGAACAACCGGTGGCTATTGATGATTTAGTGGAAAAAACAGCGTTGCCTAGTCAACAAGTATTGAGTTTGATTTTAAAGTTACAATTTAAAAAATTAATCAGAGAACTGCCAGGTAAACAATTTATGAGGAACTAAAATTGAGTAAAAATCTTGTGATCGTTGAATCTCCGACAAAAGCTAGAACCATAGGTAAAATTTTAGGTAGTGACTATACCGTTGTCTCATCGATGGGGCATATTATTGATCTACCGGCTAAAAGATTAGGGGTGGACGTAGAAAATAAATTTGAGCCAGAGTATGTGGTTATTCCGGGTAAGAAAAAATTATTAGCGCAGTTAAAAAAAGATGCCAAGGGAAAAGAAAAAATTTATGTGGCTACTGACCCTGACCGTGAAGGTGAGGCGATCGGTTGGCAGATCAAAGAAAAAGTTTTTAAAAATAAAGGAGAGATCTTACGGGTAAGTTTTCATGAAATTACTCCGCATGCCGTAGCGCAAGCTTTTAAAAGTGCTAGAGAATTCGATCATAAAATGATTGAGGCACAGGTGGGTCGCAGAGTTTTGGATCGCATGGTGGGTTATTTTTTAAGTCCTTTGCTTTGGAAGAAATTAGCTCGCGGCTTAAGTGCCGGTCGAGTGCAATCAGTGGGTTTAAGATTGATTGTGGATCGGGAACGGCAGATTCAGAAATTTGTCGCCAGTGAATATTGGCAGGTCCAAGCAGATTTATTTAAGCCTAAGGTTTCCGGAGAAAGTCAATTTAGTGCTAAGCTTGAAAAAATTGAAGGTAAGAAAGCTGAAATTAAGCATAGTCAAGATGCGCAAAGTATTTGTGAACAATTAAAAGATAAAGAGTTTAAAGTTGTTGAGATTAAAAAGTCTGAAAAGAAACGCAATCCGTCCGCGCCTTTTATTACTAGTACGATGCAGCAGGAAGCATTTAATAAACTAAGATTTAATGCTTCTAAGACGATGTTGGTGGCCCAGCAGCTTTATGAAGGTATTGATATTGGAGGAGATAATCCAGTGGGTTTGATTACTTATATGCGTACGGATTCTCCGAATGTTGCCGCTGAGGCAATTGTTGAGGTGCGTGAACATATTGGAAGAAGCTTTGGCAAAGAGTTCCTTCCTGAGAAACCCAATGTTTATAAAGCTAAGAAATCGGCACAAGAAGCGCATGAGGCAATTCGGCCTAGTTATGTTAATCGTTCTCCGGAAAGTTTAAAAACATTTCTTAATCACGATCAGATTCGTCTGTATGAACTTATTTATAATCGGTTTTTGGCTAGTCAGATGAAACCGGCCGAGTTTTTGGCTACTTCTGTAGATATTGTTGCGGATAAATATTCATTTGTGGCCAATGGCAGTAATTTAATCTTTGAAGGATTTTTAGCTGCTTATAATAAAGAGGAAGTGGAGGAAAAAGAAGATAAGGACGAAAAAGAGGAAGATGAAGATAAAGAAAAGACTAAGAATGTGGTTCCTCATCTAGAAAAAGGGGAAATTTTAGGTTTAGAAAAACTTACTCCTTCGCAGCATTTTACTAAACCACCGGGGAGATATTCGGATAGTTCATTGATTAAAGCTTTGGAAGAAGAAGGGATCGGTCGACCTTCAACTTATGCACCGATTATTTATACGATTATTTTGCGTGATTATGTGCGCCGGATTAAAGGCTATCTTAATCCTACGGAATTAGGATTTAAAGTTTGCGATATGTTGGTGGAGTATTTTCCTAAGATTTTAGATGTTAAGTTTACGGCGTTAATGGAAGAAGAGCTAGATGGGATCGAAGAGGGCAGTTGTAACCGTCAACAAGTTTTAGAGGAGTTCTATAAACCATTTAAAGAAAGTTTGGATTTTGCACAGACCAATATTGTCAAGGAAGTGATTACTACCGACCAGATCTGTGATAAGTGTGGTAAGCCACTGATTGTGAAATGGGGTAGGCGGGGTAAATTTTTAAGTTGTTCTGATTTTCCGACCTGTAAGAATTCTAAATCAATCACTTCTGGAGTTAAGTGTCCGACAGAGAATTGTGGGGGAGAGTTAATTGAGCGCCATTCACGTCGCGGAGTATTTTTTGGTTGCTCCAATTTTCCCAAGTGTACTTTTACTTCGCGCACTTTGCCAGAGGATAAAGAGAATAAAGAATAATTATGGATAAATTTATTGAAAAGTTTGTCCGCTACCTTGAAATTGAGAAGAATTATTCTCCTTATACAATTCTAAATTATAAATTAGATCTGGAAGGTTTTAATAAATTTATCGGCGAAGCAGATTTAGAAAAGATTGATTATTTAACTTTAAGAAAATATTTAGCGGTTTTAAAGGAAAAAAATTTAGGTAACCGTACGGTGGGCCGCCGTCTTTCTTCATTGCGTAGTTTTTTTAAGTTTTTAACGCGGGAAAGCTATATTAAGACCAATCCGATGTTGATGCTTTCTAGCCCAAAGTTAGAAAAACATCTGCCGTCTTTTATGACTGAGGATGAGGTTTACAAATTAATCGAGTCGTCTTTTGCTAAAGATAAAGACGATCTTTTAGGCTTGCGGGACCGAGCAATTTTAGAATCATTTTATTCTAGCGGTTTACGTATTTCGGAGCTAGTAGGATTAAATTTGGATGATGTTGATTTTATTAGTGGTATTCTTAAGATTAGAGGAAAAGGAAAAAAAGAGAGAATTGTGCCGATGGGAGAGACTGCGCTTTTAGCTATCCGTAAATATTTAGATAAACGTAAAAAACAATCCAACGTGGTTTTTTTAAATAACAATAGCCAACGCTTAACTACCCGCGGCGTGCGTTTTGTTTTAGTTAAATACTTAAAGGCCGCAGGTATTAAACCGGGAGTCTCGGCACATACCTTTCGACATTCTTTTGCTACGCATCTTTTAAATCGCGGAGCTGACCTGCGTACAGTGCAAGAGCTTTTGGGCCATGCTAATTTATCGACTACCCAGATTTATACGCATTTAACTACTGAAAAATTAAAAAGCGTTTACGATAAAGCACATCCACATGCTTAAAATTAAACTATGTTTATAATTTATGATTTAATATTTTTTATTTTTATTTTAATTTTTTTTCCGGTGTATTTATTTAAGGGAAAATTTCATCAGGGGTTCTCTCGACGCTTTGGTTGTTTACCTAAAGATCTGAATTTAAATCGGCCGATCTGGGTCCATGCGGTAAGCGTGGGGGAAGTAGTGGCCATCAAAGGGTTAGTTGAGCAGTTAAGAAAAATTTATCCTGATAAAAAAATTGTTATCTCTACGGTAACTACTACTGGTAATAAAGTTGCGCAAGGTCTAATTAAAGAAGGGGACTTTTTAACCTATTTACCTTTGGATTTTAGTTTTATTGTGCGTAAAGTATTAAAAAAAATTGATCCTTGTTTATTTATTATTGCGGAAACAGAGATTTGGCCGAATTTAATCAATTGTCTTGATCGACTAAAAGTTCCGTTAATTACAGTTAATGGCAGGATCTCGGATAGTTCTTTTGGTGGGTATCGGGCAATTAAATTATTTATTCAACCGATTTTAAAAAAGATTAATCAATTTTGCGTACAATCTTCCACTGATGCCTTACGTCTGCAGAAGTTAGGGGTGAGCCAAGAAAATATTCAGATTACGGGAAACGTAAAATTTGATATTAATTTAGAGATGGCTGCTTTGGTTGATGGTTTAGGCTATCGCAAAAGATTAGGTTTAGACCAGAATGATCAACTATTAGTTTGTGGAAGTACTCACTCCCAAGAAGAAGAAATAATTATTGATGCTTATCAGCAGTTATTATTAGGTTATCCTAAATTAAAACTTTTAATTGCTCCGCGGCATCCACAGCGGGCCAAAGAGATTGCTGATCTTGCCGTAAAAAATAGTTTTATGCCGATTCTTATATCCAATATTTCTACTTCATGTCCGACTTGTGTTAATAAAGCCGTTTTTATTTTGGATGTTATTGGCCAACTATTTAATTATTATGCGGCGGCGGATATTGTTTTTATGGGAGGTAGCTTAATTAAAAAAGGCGGACACAATATTATTGAGCCGGCGAGTTTAAAAAGACCGGTAATCTTTGGACCGCAGATGTTTAACTTTCGTGATATTAGCGAGTTATTTATAAATAATCAAGCCGCTTTCATGGTTAAAGATGGTAGTCAGTTGGTTAGCAAGATTAAAGAAATTTTAAATAATCCTTTGCTGGCTAAAGAGATGACCCAAAGAGCTTATGATTTAATTATTTCTCATAAAGGGGCAACATTAAAAAATATTCAGGTAATTCAACAATTAGGGGGTAAGTATGTCTGGTGAAATTTATATGACTCAAGAAGGTTATGAAAAATTAGTGAATGAATTGGAAAATTTAAAGACGGTTAAGCGGCGCGCACTTTCTAAGGCAGTCGGGGAAGCCAGAAGCCAAGGTGATATTAGTGAAAATGCCGAGTATGATGCGGCCAGGGATGCTCAGGCACATAATGAAAAACGCATTATGGAGTTAGAAAATAAATTAGCCCAAGTGCGTATTTTAGATAAAAATATCCCTAAGGACGAAGTGTTAATTGGGGCAACGGTAAAATTAAAAGATATGGATACAGATGAAGAGCTGGAGTACACCTTAGTTTCGGAGCTTGAGAGCGATTATAGTCAAAATAAAATTTCGGTTAATTCTCCGGTTGGTCAAGGGTTATTGGGCCATAAAGAAAATGAAGTCGCCCAGATAAAAATTCCTGCTGGAATTCTAAAATATAAGATTATTAAAATATCGCGTTAATAAAATTTAAGAGTAAAGTATGTCTAAAAATAAAATAATTAGCTGGCAGGTTGCCCTAGGTGCGGTTTTGATTTTACTTTGCGCGGCAGTTTATTATTTGCATTTTTTAATTTTTCGTGATGCGCATCATATTTTTTTATATTTGATTGGAGATATTGCTTTTGTTTTTTTAGAAGTATTTTTAGTCACTTTGGTGGTGCATAATCTTTTAGCGGCGAGAGAGAAGCAAACGTTATTAAAAAAGATGAATATGGTGATTGGCGCTTTTTTTAGCGAAGTAGGCCGTGAGTTGATAAAATTTACTCTTGCTTTTGATGTTGCCGGCTGCCCTTTTGCACAAAAATTGCTGGTGCGCGCGGAGTGGACAGATGCGCAGTTTAGCCAGTTGCAAAAACAGATTACGAATTTTGCCTGCGATGTTGATTCCCATAAAGGTAATCTGGATACGTTAAAAAATTTCTTAGTAAAAAAGCGCACTTTTTTAATGACTTTACTGGAGAATCAAAATATTTTAGAACACGAATCATTTACGGATTTACTTTGGGCGGTTTTTCATCTTACCGAAGAGCTACAAGGACGTGATAATTTGCAAAATTTATCATCGGCAGATTATGAGCATTTGTCTGTAGATATCAAGCGGGTTTACCGACAAACCGTCGCGCAGTGGTTACTTTATATGAAGCATTTTAAGGCGGATTATCCGTACTTATTTTCATTAGCCATGCGCACTAATCCTTTTGATCCTGAAGCCAAGGTTGAGGTAAAATAAAATGTTGGATAAAATTGGTCATTTAAAAGTTGAAATATTTAAAATCAAAAATCGATCAGGGTTTGCCGCCATTTGTTGTGAGCACCTGACTGAAGGCAAGAATCCTCAAGAGGCTTATGAACGGATGGTTAAAGCTTTGCGACGGAGTAATCGTAAAAATATTTAATTTATAACTATGTTTAAAACTAAAAAAGAATGCCAAAACTGTCAAATTGCCCAGTTATGTCGTGATTCTGCGATCTCCTGGGTTTTTCTAGTGATTGGGTTAGTGGCAACTATTTCAATTAGAGTAGTTAATTTGGTTTTACCATTCGGGATCTTTTGGCCTAAGTTTTTTTGGTATTTAGGGGTAGGGGGATTCTTTTTGTATTTTTTTTACAAGTTTAGAGAAGATAAAAAATTGCGGTTAAAATTAGAAAAATATCAAATTCATTATAAATTATCACTGCCGCAGCATTTAGGAGATGAAGAGAAGGAATTTTTAAGGGTAATGTTATGTCGGATGCGTAGTAATAAAGATGCGATAAATTATTTTTTTATTTTTAGTAGTTCGGCGATTGTTTTAGTTTTAGCGCTTTATCAAGATTTTATTAAAAGAATAATATGGCCTTAAAATATTGGTTGTTGCTTTCGCGAATTCCCTTTTTGAGTGTGATGATTTTACCATATATCCTAGGGAGTCTTTATGCTAATTATATTACGGGGAAATTTAATTTAGTTATTTTTTTATTAGGTTTGAGTGGAGCAATGTTAGTGCAATTAGCTACGCATTATGCTGGTGAAGTTTATGATATTAAGGAAGATCGTTTAAGCATAACTTTAGAGAAAAATTTTTTCTCTGGAGGAAGCCAGATACTGGTAGAGAATACTATTGCTCCTAAAAATGTAAAAATTTTAATTAAAGTTGTGATATTTTTAACTCTAGTTATTGGTGTTATTTTGCAGTTTTATTTTCATACTGGTAGATGGACATTATTATTGGGTGTATCGGGCTTATTATGCGGGGTTTTTTATTCCCAACCACCTTTGCGTTGGGTGAGTCGCGGAATAGGCGAGATATTTATTGCTTATGCTTTTGGTTGGTTGGCAGTGAATACAGGTTACTATATTCAAACTGGTCAGTTTAATCTTTTGGCCACTTTGATCTCTTTGCCGATTGCTGCTACGGTGGTAAATATAATTTTGATTAATGAGTATCCGGATTATCCGGCGGATATTTTAGCCGGTAAGCGTAATCTTTTAGTGCGGATTGGTAAACAGAAAGTGGCGATAATTTATGTTTTGTTAGTGTTGATTGCTACGGTGACCTTTTTCTTAAGTTTAAGTAAGGGTTTTCCGATGATGAGCGCAGCATTCTGTTTTCCCGTATTTATTTTGGCGATTATTTTAGCTGCTAAGATGTTGTTAGGTGAGTATAAAGATCGCAAAAAATTAGAAAAGATCTGCGGCTTAACTATTTTGGTTAGTTTGGGTACGTCTTTAAGTTATATTTTAGGCTTATTGGTAAAAAACCCATGGTAAAAAATCAGGATTGTAAATTTATGCGTTTGGCAATTAAGAAGGCCAAAAGTGGGATTAGAAGAGGACAGACTCCTTTTGGTGCTTGCATTGTAAAGAATAATCGAGTAATTGCCTGTGAGCATAATATAGTTTGGAAGAATATTGATATTACCGCACATGCCGAAATTACCGCTCTTAGAGCAGCATGTAATAAAGTTAAGCAAATTGATTTATCAGGGGCTACGATTTATTCTACTTGTGAGCCCTGTCCGATGTGTTTTTCTGCTTGTCACTGGGCTCGGATCTCGCGGATAGTTTATGGTGTTGGCATTAAAGATGCTAAAAAATTTGGTTTTAATGAATTAGCGATCTCTAATTTTAAACTAAAAAAGTTAGGTAAAAGTAAAATGCAAATTACTGCCGGATTATTGATGGCTGAGAATATCAAGCTTTTTAAGTTTTGGCAAAAGCAAGCTAAGATAAAAACATATTAACCGGATTTAAATTATTATGTTAGAGATAAAAGCTCGACAATTAGGGGGTGTAGTGGTTTTAGATTTAGCTGGTCGTATTGACGTGGATTCTGCTAATCTAATTGAAGTGGTCGGACAATGCCTACGCGATGGATATTTAGATATTCTTTGTAATTTAGAAGATGTTGAAATGATCGATTATATGGGAGTGTCGGTAGTGGTGATTGCCTATAAAGAGGTAATTAATCATAATGGTAGAATAAAATTTTCTAATGTCCCAGTACATTTGCGCGGTGTATTTACTATCTCTGGCACAGACAGGGTGATGGAGATTTATGCTACTCAAGATTTAGCACTAAATAGTTTTAAAGAAGATAAGATTATTGAAAAAATTAAGAAGATGCAGCTGCGTCGCAGATTTAAGCGTCTACCAGTTGATTTAAAAGTTGAATTGAAATTTAAAACTCAGAGTTCACCGCATTGTTTAAAAGCAGAGGTAGTTAATTTAAGTGCGATTGGGGCATTTATCTTCGGTTGTAATAATTTTAAATTAGGTGATGAAGTGATACTTAAAATGAAGCTGGCGCCAAAGCAGGAAGAGCTGGAACTTGCTGCGCAGGTAGTTTGGGTGCCCGATAAACTAGTTCAGCTGCATGAATATCCGGGAATTGGCGTGGAATTTATTAATATCTCATCTGTAAATCAGCATAAATTGATCGAATTCATCGATCGCAATCTTTCCCTTAGAACTTCGGATTAATTTAGTAAAAGCTGACGCGGGTCCTGCCTTGTCTTGGTTCTCGCGGGAGCGCTTGTTGCGGCCTAGCGTGCCGCAACTACGCTCGGGTCGGCTGCGTCGCTCTGCCAAGACAAATCTAAGAGGCAACCGTGCCCGCCCCGTTGTAAACCAAATCCTTTGAAAATTATAGTTTGCAACGGGGCCCGCTCCTTGCCTCCACGTCCCGCTCGAATCCAAGACAAGTCACCCGCTAATAGCTTAAATTAAATAATCCTGTTGGTTTTCGAGTGAGTGTCGATTTTAGCAAAAGCAGCTTGAGTAGCCAAGGTATCCCCGTGGAGTTCGCCAACGGTTTAATGGCGAACGACAAAACGGGGACGGCGAAGCTGTTCGAGTAGTTTTTGTTAGAACAAAAACTACGAGTTCTGCAGCCGCTTGGCTACGAAAGATCTTTTGCGTCCGCCTGTACTTTGTTGTCGTGGCGGAAATCGACCCGAACGAGAAAAACAACAGGATTATTTCAATGTCTATATCTTGTTGTCGGACTTAAGTTTTAGGAGGGAAATCATTTGCTCGCAGGGCTTGCGTATGTTATCATAATTATTCATAAATGTTTAATTAATAGAGAGATTTGAGCTTAAAATTATGTCTTCTGTCCGTGAATATCTTTATAATTTAGTGACTGGTAAGATCAGTGGACCGGTGGCAGTGTTTTTACGTGCTTGCCTGTGGGTGCTCTCACTGGTTTATGGTTTAGGGGTTACTATTTTGGCCAATTTTTACCGTGCAAAGGCCAAGCGTTTTAAGGCCAAAGTAATTAGCGTGGGCAATATTACTTTAGGGGGTACGGGTAAAACTACTTTAGTGGAATATTTAAGTAGTAAAATAACTTCAGCTGGTCATAAAGTTGCGGTGTTAAGTCGAGGCTATAAGCGTGATACTCGTCGTCTGGGCACTCAAAGCTTAGGTGATGAGCCTACGATGCTAGTCAAGAATTTGCCGTTAGTAAAAGTGGTAGTGAATAAAAATAGGATTAAAGGAGCGCAAACCGCGATTGATGGTTATGCTGCGGATACTTTGATTATTGATGATGGCTTGCAACAATGGAAGATCGCTAAAGACTTAGAGATCGTGACTATTGATGCGGCTAATCCTTTTGGAAATGGTCGCTTGCTTCCAGCAGGATTTTTACGTGAGCCACTAAGTGCTTTAAAGCGGGCGGATGTTTTTGTTTTGACTCAAGTTAGGCCAGAGCAGGATATCGTTGAGCTTTACGCCAGATTAAGAGGAATAAATTCTCGAGCTTTAATTGTGGAGTCTATTCATAAAATGGATGGGTTTAATAGTTTGAGTACTCCGAATGAAACCTTAGATTTAAATTCTTTTAAAAGTAAGATTGCGGTAGTTTTTTCTGGTATTGGTAACCCAGAAGGATTTGAAAAAAATATTCAGGACTTAGGAATTCATGTTGCAAAATCGTTTAGGTTTATCGATCACCATGATTATCTGCAGGCGGATATCGATAAAATTATAAAAATGGCCCGTTTGATGCAGGCAGATACAATTATTACCACACAAAAAGATGCGGTAAAGATTAGGGAGTTAGAAATTAAAGGTGCACAGATTGTTTGGTTGAATATAAAACTGAGTATTACTCACAATGAAACAGAATTTAATCGCCGATTACTTAAGTTGTATTCTCTTTAGAGGTTTAAGTTTTTTTACTTATTTTTTACCTCTGGATGTTAGCCTTTTTTTGGGTCGCAGGCTAGGAGATCTGGTCTATCTTTTTGATCGTAAGCATCGCTTAATTGCTAATGCTAATATTAGAAAGACGGTCGCTAATAATTTTGATCTTTCATCTAGCAAAAAGATTACGCGTAAAGCTTATCAGGCGTTTGGTCAAAATATTGTAGAGATTTCGCTTATCCCGCGGATTAATCAAGCCTATCTAAAAAAATATATTCAATTTGAAAATCAACATTATAAAGATGAAGCCTTTAAGCGGGGTAAAGGAGTAATCTTTTTGATTGTGCACGAGGGTAACTGGGAGCTTTCCAATATTATCTGTGCGAATTTAGGTTTTCCTTTTGTCTTGTTTATTCGTGATCAAGGTTTTCCCAGATTAAATGCATTATTAAACTCCTATCGGCTTAAACAGGGATCTAAGATTATTCATAAAACAGCCGGGGTACGTCAGTTAATTGAAACTTTAAAAGCAAATCAAGGAATTGGCATGACCGTAGACCAAGGCGGTAAAGCTGGAGAGATTGTTAAATTTTTTGGCAAAGATGCCTCGATGTCGACTGGCGCAGTAAAGATGGCTTTAAAATACGACTGTGCAATTATTCCGATCTTTTATACCCGAATTAATGGCCCACATACCAAAGTAATTTTAGATCAGGTTTTTACGGTTACTAGAAGTGATGACCCGCAAAAGGACTTAAAAAATAATTTACAGAGATTGATCAATCTTTATGAAAAGTATCTGCGTCAATATCCGCATGAATATTTGTGGACTTATAAAATTTGGAAGTATGGATTAGAAAGAGAAATTTTGATTTTGTCTGATGGTAAGACCGGACACCTACGTCAATCTGAAGGCTTAGCTAAGTTGATGATTGAGCAATTAGCTAAGCGTAAGATAAAAACTAATTTATCGGTGGTAGAGATAAAATTTCGCTCGTCGGTTTTTAGATTTATTTTTAATTATTTATCGTTGGCTAAATTGCGTTGTTTGCGTTTTGCTTTAACTAAAGAAAGCTGGGAGAGGGTAGTTAATTTAAAACCAGATTTTATTATCTCTACCGGTAGCGCAATTAGCGGGGTAAATTACTGCTTGGCTAAAGAAAATCAAGCTAAGTCGGTGGTGTTGATGCGACCAGCGAAATTTAAGAAATTTGATTTAGTCGTTATCCCTGAACATGATCGGCCGATAAAGGCAAAAAATGTGGTGATTACTCAAGGAGCGCTTAATTTAATTGACCTTAATTATTTAAATCAAAGTTCAAAGAGATTAGAGCAATCTGGTTTATTAAAAGCTCCACTGTCTAATCTTTGCATTGGAATATTGATTGGTGGCAATAGCAAAAAATTTAATATCTCTGTTGATGATATAAAAGAGTTGTCTAGGCGAATTAAGAAATCTGCACAAAGTTTAAATGCGGATATTTTAATTTCTACTTCTCGGCGTACCTCTTCGCTAGTAGAGCAGGTGATCAAAGAGGAATTTATTAATTATCCTAATTGTAAATTGCTAGTTGTGGCTAATGAAAATAATAATCCTGATGTTGTAGGGGGAATTTTAGGATTAAGTAATATTGTGATTTGTTCGCCGGAAAGTATTTCAATGATCTCTGAAGCAGTGGCCGCAGAAAAGTATGTGCTTGTTTATCGGGCCAAAGGCCTAAGCCAGAAACATCAGAAATTTTTAAACCGCTATCATAAGCAGGGATATATATATTTAAAAGAAATTAATGAGTTAACCGGAGCAATTGAGCAGATCTGGTTACAGCAACCTAAGATTAATTCACCTAAGGATAATCTAAAAGTAAGTGATGCATTAAATAAAATACTATGAACCCCGTTACATCTCTAATTTGTGATTTTAGAGATTTAAGGGGTTAGGAATAAAAAAGGAGATGTAACGGGGTGAAAATATTACAAATATTACCGGAGCTAAATGTTGGCGGAGTAGAAACTGGAACACTAGATCTTTCGAAATATCTGGTGCGTTTGGGGCATAAATCGGTGGTGGTTTCTGCCGGGGGATCATTGGTTAAAGAGTTAGAGGCCAGTGGGGCAAAGCATTATACGCTACCGGTAAATAAAAAATCAATAATTTCTATTTATAAATTAATTCCGGTATTAGCCCAGATAATTAAGCAAGAAGAGATTGATATTGTGCATGCTCGTTCTAGGGTTCCGGCTTGGATTGCTTTTTTTGCCTGCCGCAGAACCAAAGCTATCTTTATTACTACTTGTCACGGTTATTATAAAAAACATTTATTTAGTTCAGTAATGGGCTGGGGCAAAAGAGTAATTGTTTTAAGCAATGTGATTGCTCGGCACATGATTGAAGATTTTTTTGTACCGCATGAACGAATTAACTTGGTGCCGCGCAGTGTAGATTTAGAAAGATTTAAATACTCTGATCCGCAAGTTAAAAGAAAAGATGTTTTTAACGTGGGAATTATCGGTAGGATTACTCCTTTAAAGGGACACTTGCATTTTATTAAAGCGATGGCGCGTATCTCTAGATTAGTGCCGCGGCTAAAGATTTGGATTGTCGGGGATGCTCCGGCTTCAAAAGAAGCATATAAAGAAGAGGTACAAGTTTTAGTGCGCAGGTTAGGACTTTGGCATTGTACCGAATTTTTAGGTACGCAACGCGATATTCCGGGAATATTAGCGCATTTGGATTTGGTAGTTTTGGCCACGACTACGCATGAAGCATTTGGTAGAGTGGTGGTAGAAGCGATGGCCTCAGGGGTACCGGTGGTAGCCACCAGAGTCGGTGGGGTAGTAGATATTATTGAGGACGGTAAGGACGGATTTTTAGTACCTCCTGCGGATGCTAAAAGTATGGCCGAGGCAATCATGCGTATTTTTAATGATGCGCAATTAGCTAAAGATATGGCGCTGGCTGCGTATGAAAAAGTTAAATTAAAATATAATGTAGAGTTGATGGTTAAGAATACTTTGGATGTCTACCGACAGGCTTTGAGTAATTTTAAAATTTTAATTATTAAATTTAGTTCTTTAGGGGACATTATTCTTTCTACTGCTGCATTAAGAGCAATTCGAGAAAAGTTTAATAAAGAGAATTTTAAATTAAGTTTTTTAGTGCAAGAAGAATCAAAGGAGTTGCTTCTTAGAAGTCCTTATATTGATGAGTTGTTAGTTTGTGATTTGAAAAATCGCGATAAAGGTTGGATGGGCTTATGGGTGATGGGCAAAATTTTAAGAAATAAAGGTTTTGATATTGTTATTGATCTACAGAATAATCGGGCTAGTCATATTTTATCTTATCTGAGCGGTTGTATTAATCGTTACGGATACAGTAATAAAAAATTTGATTTTTTACTTAATCATACGATTGTGGATGATAAGCCTCCGATTGATCCAGTTACTCATCAATTCCGTATTTTAAAGTTGCTGGGGGTGGATCTCTTAGATAATCGACTTGAACTTTGGCCTTCGATTGAAGATGAAAAATTGGTGGATGAGCTTTTAAATGCGCAGTGGATTAGCCAGATGCAAAAAATTGTGGGAATTAATATTAGTGCTTCTAAAAGATGGGCCACTAAACGTTGGCCTTTAGAATACTTGACTTGTCTTTGTCAGGAGTTAGAGCTAAAAGATATTCGGGTAGTCATTACCGGTACCGCTGATGATTTGGATTTTGCCAATGCTTTGGTTAGTTCATTAAAAAATACGAAGATCATTAATGCTTGTGGAAAAACTTCGATTAATGAGTTAGCAATTTTAATTAAAAAATGTCATGTTTTTATTTCGGCTGATTCCTCACCTTTACATATTGCCTCAGCCGTAGGGACACCATTTGTGGCATTATTTGGTCCAACTGATCAGCGTCGACATCTACCTCCTGGTAAAAATTGTATTGTGATTAATAAAAATTTAAATTGTAGCCCTTGTTATAAAACCAAATGTCGTTCTAAGCGCTGCATGATTGAGATTAATCCGGCAGAGGTTTTAGAGGCAGTGCATAAATTACTTAAATGAGAATACTATTTATTGCCAATCATTTAAATGTCGGAGGGATAACTAGTTATTTGCTTACTCTGACCAGTGGATTAAAGGAAAAAGGCTACGACATTTATTTAGCTTCTAGTGGCGGAGAATGGGCGGATAAATTTAGTGTTTTAGGTATAAAGCATATTTATTTGCCTTTAAAAACCAAGCAAGCAGTTAGTCCTAATATTATTTTTAGTTTCTTTAGATTAAAAAAAGAGATTAAAAATTTAAAGATCGATTTAATTCATACTCATAGTCGTACGACTCAAGTCTTGGGAGATCTCTTAAGTCGGACTTTAGGTGTAGTGCATATTTTTACCTGCCACGGTTTTTTTAAGCCAAAATTATCGCGTCGATTATTTCCTTGTTGGGGTAAGGGGGTTATTGCGATTAGTCAGGAAGTTAAGGAGCATTTAATTAACGATCTTAAGTTAGATGCTAAAAAGATTGCAGTGATTAATAATGGTATCGATGTAAAAAAGTTTGGCGATGCTGGTACAAGAAACTTAGTGCGTAAGAATTTAAAAATAGAAAGTAATGATTTTTTAGTAGGAATTATCGCTCGTTTATCCGACGTTAAAGGACATCTTTATCTTATTCAGGCGATGCAGAAAGTTATGCAGAGTTTTTCTAATGTTAAATTGTTAATTGTTGGTCAGGGTAAGATGCAGGATTTTTTAGTTAGGGAAGTTGATTCGTTAGGAATTAAATCTAATGTAATATTTCTAGCTAAGGCAGATAATACTCAAGATCTGCTTTCGGCGATGGATGTTTTTGTGATGCCGTCTTTGCAGGAAGGTTTAGGGTTAGCGTTAATGGAAGCGATGGCAGGAGGCTTGGCGGTAGTTGGTTCGGCAGTAGGGGGAATAAAAACTTTAATTCAGGATAAAGCAAACGGTTTGTTAGTTGCTGCTACGGATGTTTCAGGATTAGTTAAAGCGATTACGCAGTTACTGGATAATCCTCAAATGCGCGCCGAACTAGGAAAAAATGCCCAGAAGTTTATTATCGATAATTTTTCTAAAACCAAGATGGTCAATCAAACTGAGGAATTTTATAAACTCCATGGCTAAGGATTCTGCTTTAGAAAGTATCTTAATTTTTAATGTTAATTGGCTAGGAGATGTTTTGTTCTCTACTGCCACAATTAGAAATATTCGGCGTAATTATCCAAAGAGTTTTTTGGCTTGTGTGATTCCTAGTCGCTGTTATCCGATTTTAAAAGATAATCCTTATCTGGATGAAGTGATTATCTTTGATGAGAAAGATAGACACAAAGGAGTGATAGCCAAACTAAAGTTTGTTAATTTACTCAAGAGTAAAGGATTTGATACAGCATTTATTTTGCACCGTTCTTTTAGTCGCGCGTTAATCTGTCGATTAGCAGGGATAAAAAATAGAATTGGTCATTATACTAAGAAGCGCGCTTTTTTACTTACCAAGAGCATTGTTCCTCCGCAAAAAGATTCATTACATCGCATAGATTATTATTTGGATGTAATCGAAAAAGCGGGATTACGAGTCGAGGACCGGTATTTAGATTTTTTCTATTCAGTTGATGATGAAAAGCAAGTAGGTGATTTTTTAATTCAGAATTCGGTTGATTCAAATAATTTTGTAGTGGCGCTTAATCCCGGAGGTAATTGGATACCTAAGCGTTGGCCTAAAGAGTATTGGGCACTTTTGGCGGATCGTTTAATTAAAGAGGTAAAAGCAAAAGTGATTATTACCGGAAGTGCTGCGGATTTGGTATTGGTCAATCAGATTAAAGATGCGATGCAAGAGGTGCCGTTGGTGGCCTGCGGAGTTTTTAATATAAAACAGTTAGGGGCCTTAGCTAAAAGAGCGGATTTATTTATTACTGCTGATACCGGACCGTTACATATTGCCAATGCAGTAGGGGCAAAAAAAATAATTGCAATCTTTGGTCCCACTGCTCAAGGTATTACTGGTCCGTATCCAGCTAATAATGCCGTTATTTTACAAAAAGATATCGGATGTCTGGTTCCTTGTTATAAAGTGCATTGTCAGGATAACCGTTGCATGAAAGCAATTACCCCCGAAGATGTTTTAAATGCAGTACATAAGATTAAACAATCATGAAAATACTTTTTATCACTTTAAGTAATATCGGTGACTGTATTCTTACTTTGCCGGTTTTAGATGCGTTGCATGAAAAATATCCGCAGGCAAAAGTTACTTGTTTAGTCCCCCCGCGGCCCAAAGAGATATTTCTTAACAACCCCATTGTAGAAAAAGTAATTATTTTTGATAAACAGAGTAAATTAATTGAAAAAATTAAACTATTTTTTTCTTTGCATAAAGAAAAATTTGATCTAGTGGTGGATTTGCGTAATAGTTTTTTTGGAGCATTTTTGTCAGCTAAAAAAAGGAGTTCTCCGCTAAGGATGATTCCTCGTCAGATCAAACATATGAGAGAGCGGCATTTATTTTGGGCCAATCTTTCTAACTCTTTAATAGCGTCTAAAGCTAAGTCATTAAATATAACTTTGCAAGATAATCAGTACATCGATAGTATTTTAAAAGATGAAAATTTAAATAATGATAATTTGATTGTGATTTCTCCTGGCTCAAGAAGTCAAACTAAATGCTGGGACAAGCAAAATTTTAGTCAACTATGTAGTCAACTTATTCAAGATGGCTACGCCGTAGTTTTAGTCGGAGATAAAGGAGATTTGCCGGTATGTGCATATTTGCAGAATGCGGTAGTGGGAATACATAATTTTTGTGCAAAGACAACTATCGGTCAATTGGCGGCTTTATTAAAAAGGGTAAAAATTTTGGTGACTAATGATAGTGCGATAATGCATTTGGCCAGCTATTTAAATATTCCAGTGGTTGCGATATTTGGTCCGACAGATGAATTTAAATATGGTCCTTGGTCAGAACAAAGCACAGTAGTAAAAAAAGATGTTTTTTGTCGGCCTTGTCAGAAAGCGGTTTGTCGTTTTAATGCTTTGACTTGCTTGGCTTGCATAAAACCAAGGGATGTGCTTAATCAAATTAAGTTAATTTTAACGAATAATTATAAAAAAAATTACATTCAAGAACAATCGCAGCATCGAATTTTAATTAGTCGCACGGATCGCCTAGGTGATGTAGTTCTGTCAACTCCGGTGGTCAAAGCTTTAAGAGAAAAATTCCCCCAGGCATATATCGCTATGATGGTTGCTCCTTGTGCTAGAGATGTTGTTGATGGTAATCCTTATCTGGATGAAGTGATTATTTATGATAAAGATGGCAAGCATAAGAGCTGGTTACGCACTTTAAAGTTTGCTAATAACTTAGCGAAAAGAAAATTTGATTTAGCTATTATTTTGCATCCGACAAATCGAGTGCATTTATTAATTTCTTTAGCCAGGATTCCACAGCGTCTAGGTTATAATCGTAAACTTGGTTTTTTACTTAATTGTCGTAAACTACATTTAAAACAAGAAGGTATTCGTCATGAAGCAGAATATAATTTAGATTTAATTTCCGATTTAGGGGTTACGGGAAGTGCGCAGGATTTATTTATGCCGCTTAAACAAGAGTCAGAGCGTTACGTTTCAGAATTATTGAGTCAGGCAGGTTTTACACAAAAAGATAAAATTTTAGCGATTAATCCTGGGGCAAGCTGTCCTTCTAAAGTTTGGTCAACCCAGCGTTTTGCTCAAGTTTGTGAAAAGTTAGTGAGTTTATATAATTTTAAAATACTTATTTTAGGTGGGCCTAAAGAGATGCAGCTGGCAAATAAAATCGAAGTAGAGTATAAGGGGAGCGCAAAGATTTTAAATTTAGTGGGCAAGACTTCGGTGAGTCAATTAGCGAGTTTACTTAAACGTTGTACTTTATTTATCTCTAATGATTCTGGTCCAGTGCACATTGCTTCGGCATTAGGAACCCCGGTGATTTCGATCTTTGGGCGCAATCAGCCGGGGCTTAGTCCCAAACGTTGGGGTCCTTTGGGAAAGCGCGATAAATATTTACATAAAGATATTGGATGTATGCAATGTTTGGCGCATAACTGCACAAAAGAATTTGCCTGCCTTAAAGCGATCACCGTCGAGGATGTAGTCTCTGCTGCAGAATCAATTTTAAAAATTTAACAATTTTACGCGGTTGCCTTGTCTTGGTTCTCGCGGGAGCGCTTGTTGCGGCCCAGCGTGCCGCAACTACGCTCGGGTCGGCTGCGTCGCTCTGCCAAGACAAATCTAAGGGGCATCCGTGCCCGCTCCTTGCCTCCACGTCCCGCTCGAATCCAAGACAAGTCACCCGCTAACAGCTTTCTGGCTTTTGCTGGAGGCGCGTTCAAAGTTTTCGGCTGGCTAACTTTTCGTTAGTGTGCAAGGAATTACGTCGAGTGAAGGCGGTGTCCATCTAGCGTAAGGTATAAGCCGTAACGAGACGTAAGCCGCAGCACACGGCGAAAACTTTGAGCGCCGGAAGCAAAAGACGGAAAGCTTAAACAGGACCCGCGTAAATGTAACATAAATATCTGTTTGATTTCAGAGCAAATTATGCTAAAATCATTAAGCTTTGCGGTTAAATATTGATAGCTTAATGTCCTGAGCGCAGCGAAGGATCTTCCAATAAATCATATGATTAATCCAAATAAGGTAAAGAGATATTCAATTAAAACGCGCTTGAGTAAGGTGAATAAGGGAGATTTTGCGCTTAAACCGGCAAAAGCGAAGAGCTTTTCTGATTTTTTAGATTCTTTGCCTAATATCTTAAAAGCTAAAGATTTGCGCGCGGTTTCTGCTGCGATTGTTAAAGGTCGCCAGAAGAATAAAGGGGTGATCTTTATGGCCGGAGCGCACGTAATTAAATGTGGGCTTAATCCGGTTTTAATTGAATTAATTAAGAAAAAAGTAATTACTTGCATCTGTTTAAATGGTGCAGGGATTATTCATGATTTTGAAGTTGCTTACCAGGGTAAGACTTCTGAAGATGTAGCTGCCAATCTTAAAACTGGTAAGTTTGGCATGGGTAAAGAGACCGCAGATTTTTTAAACTTTGCAGCTAAAGAAGGTGTGAAAAAAGGTTTTGGATTAGGTTATGCCATTGCTAATGCTATGGCTACTGCCGATTTGCCTAATAAAGATTTAAGTTTAATTTATAATGCTTATAAACATAAAGTTCCGGTCTGTGTTTTTGTGGGTATTGGCACAGATATAATTCACCAGCATCCATCATTTGATGCAGGTTTGACGGCCAATGGTTCGTTGCGCGATTTCCATATTTTAGTAGAAAATATTCGTACGCTGAATAAGGGTGGAGTAGTTTTAAATTTTGGCTCAGCAGTAATTTTGCCGGAAGTATTCTTAAAGGCTTTGAATTTGGCGCGTAATTTAGGAAATAAAGTGACCGATTTTACGTCGGCCAATTTTGATATGATTTATCAGTATCGATCCTCTCAAAATGTAGTTAATCGGCCAACGCAAGGCAGTGGCAATGGTTATTACATTATCGGTCATCACGAAATTATGCTGCCTTTGTTGGCGCAAAGCGTAATTGAAAAGTTATGAAAAATCTAAAAAATATAATTCAAAAATTTAAACAAGCTAAAATTTTAGTAGTGGGTGATTTAATTTTAGATGAATATATTTGGGGTAGCGTAGAAAGAATCTCTCCTGAGGCACCGGTGCCGGTACTTTGGGCTAAGAAGCGCACTTTTGTTCCGGGAGGCACAGCCAATGTAGCCAATAATATTAGTGCTTTTGGTGCAGCAGTTACTTTATTAGGAGTAATTGGCGATGATGCTAATTCTAAAATTTTACTTAATGAATTAAAGAGAAGAAAAATTGGTACAGGAGGAATTTTTGTTGAAAGTAATCGCCATACGACGGTAAAAACCCGGATCCTTGCCGGACATCAACAGGTAGTCAGAGTCGATTGGGAGCATACCCATGCACTAACGCCTCAATTAAATTTAAAGATAATAAAATATATTAAGCAAAATATTAAATCCTTTGATGCCATTATTATTGAAGACTACGGCAAAGGAGTAATTAACGTTGCGCTGTTAAAGGAATTAATTGCCCTGGCTAAAATTAATAAAAAGATTGTGACGGTTGATCCTAAAGAAGATCATTTTCAATATTATTCTGGGGTCACCTCGATAACGCCGAATCGTAAAGAATTGGAAAATGCGATTAGGAATCTTAAAATTCAGGATACTGCCAATCGTTTTAAAATAAATACGGATAAATTGTTTAGCGATAAAGATGTGGATCTGGCAGCGCGGGAAATTTTGGAGTATTTAAAATTAGATTCTATTTTAGTTACTTTAGGTGAACAGGGGATGAAGCTAGTAGAAAGAAAAGGAGCGCTGACACATATTCCGACTCAGGCTCAAGAGGTCTTTGATGTTTCCGGAGCCGGGGATACGGTGATTAGTACTTTTACTTTGGCCCTTTGTGTAGGAGCGACTAAATTAGAAGCAGCGCATATCGCTAATTTTGCCGCTGGCATTGTAGTTGGGAAATTAGGTACTGCGGTCACAAATTCTGGTGAGCTTTTAGAGAGGATAAAATAAATGGATGTGATCGGAGTTATTCCAGCACGTTATTCATCGACCAGATTTGCTGGTAAGATCTTAGCAGATATTATGGGTAAGCCGATGTTACAACATGTTTGGGAGCAAGCCAAACAGTGTCGTATGCTGGATGATCTGATCATTGCTTGCGATAATGAAATTATTTTAAAAGTAGCCACAGATTTTGGTGCTCATGCGATGATGACCTCTAAAGAGCATACCTGTGGAACGGATAGAATTAGTGAAGTGGTTAACCCTTTAGACGTTAAAGTAATTATTAATATTCAGGGTGATGAACCGTTAGTGCATCCGATGATGATTGATAATTTAGCGCGCGCATTAATGGAAGACCGATCAATTAATATGGTTACTCTAATGAAAAAAATTGAAAATATTACGGATGCGGCTGATCCGAATGTGGTAAAAGTGGTTGTGGACAAAGATAATTTTGCTTTGTATTTTTCGCGTGCACCGATTCCATTTTTAGCTTCGGGATCTGAAATTACTCAAGCTACTTATTACAAGCACATTGGTCTTTATGGCTATACTAAAGATTTTCTTTTTACTTATAAAAATTTACCGGTTTCAACTTTAGAGAAAACGGAAAAATTAGAGCAGCTACGGGTTTTGCAAGAGGGCTTTAAGATAAAAGTGATTGAAACTAATTATGAAACTATTGGCGTAGATACACCAGAAGATTTACAGCGGGTAAAAGAACAACTACAAAAAAGGATAAGCTAAATGCAGCAGGTTAAGGTGGGGAATATAAAATTTGGCGATAAGTTTCCGTTAGTATTGATTGCCGGACCTTGTGTAATTGAATCCGAGAGTGCTTGTTTAAGTGCGGCAAAAAAAATTAAAGATATTGCTGCAGGACAAGGAATTCCATTTATCTTTAAATCTAGTTTTGATAAAGCTAATCGCTTATCCGCAACTTCTTTTCGCGGTCCGGGAATTAAAAAAGGTTTAGCGATTTTAAAGAAAGTTAAAACTGCACTCAAGGTTCCTATCCTAAGTGATGTGCATTGTGCCAAAGATATGACTGCCGTAGCGCAGGTTCTAGATATTATTCAGATCCCCGCATTTTTATGTCGACAGACCGATATTGTCTTGGCTGCAGCTAGAACCGGCAAAGTAGTGAATATTAAAAAAGGCCAATTTTTAGCTCCCTGGGATATGTTACCGATAATTAAAAAAGTAGAATCGGCAGGAAGTAAACAAATTTTACTCACGGAAAGAGGAGCAAGTTTTGGTTATAATAATTTAGTTACGGATCTGCGTAGTTTAAAAATTATGCGGGATTTTGGTTATCCGGTAATTTACGATGCTACTCATAGCGTGCAGCTTCCCGGTGGAAAAGGAAATTGCTCTAGTGGTCAGAGTGAATTTGTGGCTGGGCTTTCGCGCGCAGCGGTAGCTTTTGGCTGTGATAGTTTATTTTTAGAGGTGCATCCGGATCCTAAAAATGCGCCCTGTGACGGAGCGAATATGATTAATTTTAAAGAATTAGAAGATCTTTTAAAACAAATTAAGAAGATTAGGCAGGCACTATGAAGATAAATATTATTAAGCGGGCCAAAGAAGTTTTTGAGATTGAGGCACAAGCCATTAGATTATTAAAAGGCCGCCTAGGTAAAGATTTTATTAAAGCCGTAGATTTAATTTTAAAATGTAAAGGTAGGGTGGTAGTCAGTGGAATGGGTAAAACCGGAATTATCGCTCAGAAATTTTCTGCAACACTAGCGTCTACCGGAACGCCGAGTTTATTTTTGCATACGGCCGAAGCCATCCACGGTGATTTAGGTAAAGTTACTAAAGAAGATATTATAATTATTCTTTCTTATAGTGGCTCAACTGATGAGATGAAGCAAATTTTACCGATACTGAAAAAAATTGGTTCGCCGATAATTTCTTTGACTGGAAATATAAAATCAGTTTTGGCTAAATACAGTGATCTGGTTTTAGATGTTTCAGTAAAAAAAGAAGCTTGTCCGTTAGGTTTGGCTCCGACTGCTTCAACCACGGCGTCTTTAGCCATGGCGGATGCTTTAGCGGTATGTTTGTTAGAGCGTAAAGGTTTTAAAGAAAAAGATTTTGCATTTTTCCATCCTGGAGGAGCCTTAGGAAGACGTTTACTTTTGACAGTGGAAGATATTATGCGCCGGGGTCAATCCAATGCTATCGTGGATGAAAAGAAAAAAGTTTCACAAGTCTTGTTTGCGATTACCCGGGCTCGGGCCGGTTCAGCAATTGTGGTGGATCGTCAGGGGAAATTAAAAGGGATCTTTACTGACGGAGATTTGCGTAGACACCTAGGAACGGATATGCAATTGCCAAATCGCAAAATTTGCGAAGTCATGACTAAAAATCCTACGGTTGTGAATAAGGATATGTTAGCCGCACAAGCGATGCGCATATTGCAGGATAAAAGAATCGATGAGGTTCCCGTGGTAGATAAGTTGATGCGTCCGGTAGGTTTATTGGATGTGCAGGATTTACTTAAGGCAGGATTAGTTTAAATTTGCAGAGCAGGAGTAATTAAAATGAGTGAGATAACTGAAGAATTAAAAGCACGTTTTAAGAAAATTAAATTACTTTTACTAGATGTTGATGGGGTTTTAACAGACGGACGCATAATTTATGATTCGCACGGCCGAGATTCAAAATTTTTCGATGTACATGATGGCTTAGGGGTTTTTGTTTTAGCTAAATCCGGAATTAAGACAATTTTAATTACAGCTAAAAGCTCTAAGACAATTAAGCCGCGGGCGCGCGATATGCATGTGGCCGAAGTTTTTGCGGATATTTTTCCTAAGACAGCAGTTTTAGATAAAATTTTAAAAAAATATAATGTAAAGGTAGATGAAGTTTGTTTTATGGGAGATGATTTAGTAGATCTAGCGTTAATGCGTAAAGTAGGTTTGCCGATTGCCGTGGCCAATGCTGCTTTAGAAATTAAAGAGGCCGCTCTTTTCACTACTAATCGTTTAGGTGGTCGAGGTGCGGTCAGAGAAGTTGCGGAGTTAATTCTTAAATTACAGAATAAGTGGAAAGATATTCTAGGTTTTTATGGAGCTTAAAAAAGTATTTTTAGTTTTTGCACTCATGTTTCTTAGTTGCCAGATTTTAATCGCTGAAGAAACTAAAGAATCCGCTCAACAGATTGGAGATTTTACTCTTTCTGGTTCTGGAGAAAAAGGCAAAAAGGCTTGGGATTTAGCGGGAAAATCTGCGGATATTGATAATAACGTAGTTAAGCTTAAAGAAGTAGTGGCGAATAATTATGGTGATAAAGATAGCATTAATTTAACTGCAGATAACGGTAATTTTAATAAAACTAGCGGAGTAGTGAAATTAAAAGATAATGTGGTAATTACTACTGCCAGTGGAGTAAAGCTTACTACTGATTCATTAGATTGGGACCGTAAGCAGCAGATGTTAACTACTTTAGATAAAGTTAATTTGGCACGTTCGGATATGAATTTATCTGGCGATGGAGCCAGAGGCCAAACCGCTTTAAAGCAGATTGTTTTAGAAAAGAATGTGCGCTTGGATATCTCGCCGACAGATAAACAGACTAATAAAAAAGAAAAGATTATGATTATCTGTGATGGTCCGTTAGATGTAGATTATGAAAAAAATATTGCCATATTTAATAATAATGTTAAAGTAGAAAAATCAGATTTAACTATTTATAGCGATAAACTGCAGGTTTATTTTACGACTAAACAGGAAAAAAATAATAAATCACAAGATTCTGTAGCTGGGATCTCTAGTGCGATTGATAAAATTATCGCTTTAGGTAATGTGCGTATATTGCGTGGGGAAAATATCTCTTGTAGCCAAGAGGCAGTTTATACTGCTTTAGATAAAAAGATTACACTCACCGGTAAACCGCAAATCATTATTTATCAAACGGAGAATATGAATGCAACTTTTGGAAACTAAAGGATTAGCTAAAGTTTATGACGGTCGTATGGTAGTTAAAGGCGTAGATATTACCGTTAAGCGCGGAGAGATTGTGGGGTTATTGGGGCCAAACGGCGCTGGTAAAACTACAACTTTTTATATGATTGTAGGAATTGTGCCTCCGAATAAGGGGACAATTGTTTTTGATAATCACGATATTACTAGACTGCCTATTCATGAACGTGCGCGTTTTGGGATCGGCTATCTTTCACAAGAGGCTTCTATTTTTCGTAAATTAACGGTAGAAGAAAATATCAATGCAATTTTAGAGACTTTGCCATTAAGTCGAACTCAGCGTAAGCGTAGGTTGGCTTCCTTGTTAGAAGAGTTAAATATTGCGCATCTGGCAAAAAATAAAGCTTATACGCTTAGTGGTGGCGAGCGAAGACGTCTGGAGATAACGCGCGCTTTAGTGACTAATCCTTCGTTTATTCTTTTGGATGAACCGTTTTCCGGGATTGATCCGATTGTGGTCAACGAAGCGCAAGAAATTATTAAAGAATTAAAAGCAAAAGGGCTAGGTATTTTATTGACCGATCACAATGTACGGGAAACTCTCTCGATTACTGACCGGGCTTATTTGATTTCTGACGGATCAATATTAATTGCTGGCACGGCGCATGACTTGATTAATCATCCTCAAGCGCGTCAGGTTTATTTGGGTGAAAAATTTCGAATGTGAGTGAGGGCATAACTTATGGAGCGCTTAGCGCGACATAAGTTATCTGCCCGAACTCATACCCACCAACGTATAAAAATTTTAGAAAATTTTTATACGGCTTTGAGTGGGTATTATCGAATGTTAAGAAAGGGAACAAATGAAAACCGAAGTTAAGAAGTTAGATCAAACAAAGTGTGAAATTAATGTAGTGGTAGCCGGTGAACAGGTAAAAAATAAATTCGAAGAAGTTTTTGCCCAAATTGCAAAAGAAGCAAAAGTTCCGGGTTTTCGTCCGGGTAAAGCTCCGCGGGATCTTTTAGAAAAACACTATGCAGCACATGTCCACGAGCAGGTTTTAAAAGAGTTGGTTCCAGATGTTTATAATCAGGCAATTAATGCGGAAAAATTAGACGTGATTGAGCTTCCTCAGATTACTGATGTAAAGCTAGATCGCAGTAATCTTTCTTTTAAAGCAGTGGTAGAGGTGACTCCGGAAATTGCGCTTAAAAATTATAAGAATCAAAAGATTACTTTTAAAACGGTTTCGGTGACTGCAGATGAAATTAAAAGACAGATTGATTCGGTTAAAGAAGCGCGCAAAGCAGAAGCTTTAGATGATAAGTTTAGCCGTTCTTTAGGTTATCCTAATTTCGCGGAACTAGAGAAGGCCGTAGAGCGACAGATTTTTATCACTAAAGAAAATCAAGAACGGGCACGCATTGAAAATGAATTGATTGAAAATATTATGAAAGGTTTAGAGTTTAAAGTTCCGCAAAGTTTAGTGGAGCGACAAACTCAAGATATGTTACGCCAGTCTAAAATTGATTTGGCAATGAAAGGAATCCCTCGGGAAAAAATTGATGAGCAGGAGAAATTATTATTAGAAGGGATCGAGCCAGAAGCCAAAAAACAAGTTAAAGTGTATTTGGTCTTATCGCAAATTGCCAAAAAAGAAAATATAGCTATTGATGATCATATGCCACGCAAGGTCATAGAATTTTTATTAAAAGAAGCGGATTGGCAGGAGACTGCTTAAAAACGGAGGAGAAAAATGGAAACTAAAATAGAAACTAGAATGCAAAATTTTGTTCCAATGGTTATTGAACAAACTCCCCGGGGTTTTGAGCGGGCTTATGATATTTATTCGCGTCTCTTAAAAGATCGCATCTTATTCATCGGCACTCCGATTGATGATTATGTAGCTAATTTAGTGATTGCGCAGCTACTTTTTTTACAGATGGAAGATAAGGACAAGGATATTAATGTTTATATTAATTCTCCTGGGGGTTCAGTGACTGCAGGTTTAGCTATTTATGATACGATGCAATTTATAAAGTGTGATGTAGCCACTTATTGTGTCGGCCAAGCTGCAAGTATGGGGGCAGTTTTATTATCTGCGGGGACTAAAGGAAAGCGTTTTGTTTTGCCCAACTCTCGGGTGATGATTCATCAACCTTGGGGTGGCGTACAAGGTGCGGCGGCGGATATCTCAATTCAAGCCAAGGAAATTTTAAAACTTCGTGATCGACTCAACGAGATTTTAATGCGACATACCGGTCAGTCATTAGAAAAAATACAAAAAGATACGGATCGCGATTATTTTATGTCGGCTCAAGAATCTAAGGATTATGGTTTGGTGGATGAGGTAATCTTGCCGGAAACCAAAAAAAACAGGTAAGACTATAACCTATACAGTAAAACAAAACAAGTTGTTTTGATTCAATCCAATATTTATAACTTAATAGAAAGAGAGAGAATAAGATGAGAAAAGAATATTTGTTAACACCTGGTCCTACTCCTTTACCACCGCAAATTAGTTTAACTATGGCTAAGCCGATTATTCATCACCGGACGCCGCAGTTTCAAGAGATTTTAAAAGAAGCTACTGCTGGATTAAAATGGGCTTTTCAAACTGCCAATGACGTTTTTATTATTTCTTCTTCAGGTACAGGGGCAATGGAAGCAGCAGTGATTAATTTGCTTTCAGCTGGGGATACCGCTTTAGTGGTACAGGGTGGAAAATTTGGCGAAAGATGGACGGAACTTTGCAAGGCTTATGGAATTAATGCTGAAGTTCTGGATGTAGAGTGGGGCAAATCAGTAAGCCCGGATGAAATTGCTAAAAGATTAAAAGCTAATCCGCAGATCAAGGTGGTATTTATAACTTTATGTGAAACTTCTACGGGCGTGGATAATGATGTAGAAGCGATTGCTTCGGTAGTTAAGCAAACTTCCGCAGTTTTAGCTGTAGATGCAATTAGCGGACTCGGCGCTGTAGATTTAAAAACTGATGCCTGGGGAGTTGATGTGGTAGTTGCCGGATCTCAAAAAGGGTTAATGTTACCTCCGGGATTAGGTTTTATTACCGTGGGAGCAAAAGCCTGGAAATTGGTTGAGGCTTCTAAAACTGGTCGCTACTATTTAGATTTAAGAAAAGCTAAAAAAGCGATTGATAAAAATGATACGCCATTTACTTCGGCGATTACTTTAATCGATGCTTTAAATGAAGCTTTAAAATTGATGCAAAAAGATGGCTTAGAATATATTTTCAAACGTCACAAGACTATGGCTATGGCTACTCGAGCTGCCGCTAAAGCTTTAGGACTAGAACTATTTGCCCCGACGGCAGCTTCCAATGGCGTTACGGCAATTAGGATGCCTGCAGGTGTTGATGGTGAAAAATTAGTGAAGACTATGCGTGATACCTATGGAGTAACTATTGCTGGAGGTCAGGATGTTTTAAAGGGTAAAGTTATTCGTATTGCGCATATGGGTTATATTACTGAAAGTGATATTATTACTGGTTTAGCTTGTTTAGAAAAAGTTTTAACGCAAATGGGTTATAAGTTTACGCTAGGTGCTGGGGTTGCCGCTGCGCAAGCAATATTTCTTCAATAATTATAATTAAGGGGAACTAAGATGATTAAAGTTTTGATTAGCGATGCATTAAGTGAAGAAGGATTAAAAGTATTTAAAGATTCTAAAGAGTTGACCGTGGATGTCAAAACAGATTTAAAGCCAGATGCTTTAAAAGAAATTATTAAAGATTATGATGCTTTGGTGGTGCGCAGTGCCACTAAAGTGACTAAAGAAATTATTGAGGCAGCTAAAAAATTAAAAGTTATTGGTCGAGCCGGTGTGGGTTTAGATAACGTGGATTTAGAGGCGGCAACCGCTAAGGGGATTATTGTGATGAATACTCCGGCGGGAAATACCATTTCTACTGCCGAACATACCTTTAGTATGATTTTAGCTTTGTCACGTAGTATTCCTCAGGCAAATTCTTCCATGAAAAAAGGAGAGTGGAAACGTTCTAAGTTTATGGGAGTAGAGCTATATAGTAAAGTTTTAGGTATTGTGGGATTTGGCAGAATCGGTTCAGAGGTTGCCAAGCGTGCTAAATCATTTGGGATGAAAGTTTTAGCTTTTGATCCTTTCTTATCTAAGCAAGTAGCTGAAGATATTGGAGTAGAGATTGCTGAATTAAAAAAAGTATTGCAGGAATCCGATTATATCACGGTACATACTCCTTTGACTGACGAGACTCGACATATGATTTCGGATGCACAGTTTGGGATGATGAAAAAAGGTGTGCGCATGATTAATTGTGCTCGCGGTGGAATTATCGATGAAGTGGCTTTAGCCAAAGCGGTTAAAGAGGGTAAAGTGGCTGGTGCAGCGATGGATGTTTTCGAAAATGAACCGCTTTCTGCAGAGAGTGAACTTTTAAAATTAGATAATGTGATTACTACTCCACATTTGGGTGCGTCGACGGAAGAGGCACAGGTTAATGTGGCCATCGAAGTAGCTGAAATTGTGCGGGATGCACTTTTAGGTAAAGGAATTCGTAACGCCGCCAATTATCCTTGTTTAGATGCAGAGAGTTGCAATACTTTAAATCCTTATATTAATTTAGCGGAAAAATTAGGAATGTTTGCCGCACAATTGGTGGAGGGAAGATTTTAGAATTAACGATTAGTTATAGCGGACAGATTACTAAATATAATTTAAGTCCGGTAACCATGGCTTTGGTTAAAGGGATGTTGACTCCAATATTAAAAGATACCGTGAATTTTGTGAATGGTTTATCTTTACTTAAGGAAAGAGGAATAAAGTTACTTGAGTCAAAATCCGGGCAAGAAGGTGAATTTGTTAATCTTATCCAATTAGAGATTAAAACCGATAAAGAAACTAAGTCGATTATGGGGACACTTTCGGCAAATAAACAGCCTAGAATTGTTAAGATCGACGATTATTATTTAGACTTATATCCGATTGGGGAGATGATTTTTATTCGTAATTTAGATAAGCCAGGTTTAATTGGAAATTTAGGGACATTGATGGCTAAGAATAGTATTAATATTGCGGCGATGGCTTTGGGGCGCAATAAACCCGGCGATAAAGCGATTAGTGTTTGGAGCGTAGATAAGCAGGTAACTGCAGAGCTCCAAGATAAAATAAAACAATTAGAAAATATTGTAACGGTAAAGGTAATTCGACTTGAAAAAAATTAAAATCGCAGTACTATTTCTAAGTCTTTTAGGTTTAACTGCTACTAGTTTGCATGCTAAGAATATAACTATTCTTTATACTGGCCAAACGCATGCTATGCTTTATCCATGTAGTTGTCCAGTGCAAGTTGACGGTGGAATTGCGCGTCGAGCTAGTTTAGTGCAGGAGTTAAGAAGAAAAGATCCGCAGCTTTTACTTTTGGATTGTGGTAATTTCACGGCTAGTGGTTTGATGGACGAATATACCCAGAACACGCAGTTGGATATGGCGCGTTCGCAAGTTAATTATCAGTCGATGGAGTTAATGAAATACGATGCGGTAGCGATAGGCTCGGATGAATTTAATTTTGGTAAAGAGTTCTTTTTAAAAAATGCTAAAAAAAATAATCCGGTTTATCTGAGTGCTAATCTAGAGGCAGAAAACGTATCTCCCTATATAATTAAAGATGTTAACGGGGTTAAGGTTGGGATTATCGGGCTAACTGGTTTATCTGTGCGTCAGAAAGCAGAGGGGATAAATATTAGTGAACCTAGAAAAATTGCCGAACTTGTTAAGCAATTAAAAAATGAGGGTGTTGCGGTAATTGTTCTTTTAAGTACTTTGGGTGAACAGGAAGATTTGAAATTAGTTGCTGAAGTCAAAGGTATTGATATTGTTTTTATTGGACAAAATCCTTTAAAAGATGAGTCTTTGACTAAAATTGGCTCAACTTTCTTTTTGCGTCCGAGTTGGCAGGCTCGCAAGCTAGGAAGATTAATTTTAGAGATTAATAATGGTCATTTGATTAATTGTAAGTTGGATGAAATACGTTTATCGGATAAGTACGTTGATCATGAAGAGATCAAAGCTATTTTACCTAGCTGTTATTCTGATGTTAATTGTAAAGATAAAGGGTTAACCGGAAGTTGTCAGAATCCCGGTAAGTTAACTGCTAGCTGTTCATTTAAAGTACCAAATAAAATTAATTTATGGGTAGTTACGGCTAAAGATTGTTCTATCTGTAATTCCGAGGAAGTAGTAAATGCGTTAAAGAAAAAATTTCCTGGGGTAATTACTAAATATTTTTATTATCCTGACCCTTCGGCAAAAAAATTAATTAAGGATTTATCTATTCCGGGTTTACCGGCTTATCTCTTTGGTAAGGAAGTAGCTAAAGATGAAAATTTTTACGGGATTAAAGATGATTTATCGTTAGTTCAAGATCGTTATCTATTAAAATTACAAAAAACCGGGATCTCTTATTTTTTTGATCGACCACTTAAGAATTCTGCTTTTGATCTGTTTTTAAGTATATATGAAAAAGATGCGACTGGGGTATTAGAGGCGACCAAAGAGTTTAAAACAACCTTACATTTTTTGGCTATTCAAACCGATAAAGGATTTGAAGCAAAAAATGGTGTAGCCGAAGTTGAAGAAGATTTGCGCGGGGTTTGTGTGGCGAAATATTATCCGCAAAAGTTTTGGGATTATTTGATCTGTCGTTCTAAGAATATTCATAGTGCTTATTGGGAAGACTGTCTGGGAGATTTAGATGCATCTAGAATTAAGAGTTGTGCTAGAGGTTCTCAAGGTGAAGAACTATTAAAAGAAAATATTAGTTTAAATAAAGAACTTAAAATTATGTTTGGCCCGACATATCTTTTACATAATCGAGAAGTATTTTCTACTCAAGGTAAAGTAACTAAACAAGGGCTTAAGAAGATAATAAAAAATTAACGGAGGATCCTTGGTAATTGAACCAGGATTAAATAATTATGGCGCATAAACCAACAATTTATTTATTGGATGTAACTAATCGTGATGGTGTACAGACTTCACGGATCTGTCTTTCTAAATTACAGAAGACAATGATTAACTGGTATCTTGATCGGATGGGTGTTTATCAATCGGAGTTTGGTTTTCCCTTAACCCGTCATGAGACTAATTATTTAAATGCCAATCTGGAGTTAGTTAAATTAGGTGGTTTTTCTAGAATTTGGTTAAGTGGATGGTTGAGGGCGACTAAAGATGATGTTAAGACTGCTTTTAAATTAGTGCCGCAATTAAAATATTTAAACCTTTCAATTTCTACTAGTGATCAGATGATTGTGCATAAATTTAAAGGTAAACTTGATCACCAATCAATTATTGCTGAGATGCAGGAGGCGGTGCTTGAAGCGAAAAAATTAGGTGCTGAATCTATTGGGGTAAATGCTGAAGATGCTTCGCGTACTAAGATTGATTATTTAATTGAGTTTGCGTTAAAAGCCAAAGAGGCAGGAGCAGCTAGAATTCGTTATTGTGATACTTTAGGCTGCGATACTCCTTTTAGTATTTATGAACGGATTAAATTATTAGCGCAAGCAGTAAAACTACCTATTGAAGTGCACTGTCATAATGATTTAGGTTTAGTTGTTGCCAATTCTATTGCTGGGGCTAAGGCGGCTAGTGATGCTGGAGTAGATTCTTATATTAACACTTGTGTTAATGGTATGGGAGAGCGTGCAGGAAATGCTGATTTGGTTTCCGTAATTTTAGCAATTAAACATGGCCAAGGTATGCAAGATTATCATTTGGATGAAAAAGTAGATTTAAAGATGGCTTGGAAGATTTGCAAATATGCTTCTTATGCTTTTGGTGTACCGATTCCGATAAATCAACCCGGTGTGGGAGCTAATGCTTTTGCGCATGAATCCGGAATTCATGCTGACGGCGCCTTAAAAGATAGACGTAATTATGAACTTTATGATTATGAAGAGTTAGGCCGTGGGGAGCCAGAGATAATTGAAACTGGTAGAAAGATTACGGCTGGAGAATACTCTGGAATTAAGGGCTTTCGCAATGTTTATGAAAAATTAGAAGTGGCTTTTAAAGATGATGCGCAGGCGACGCGTATTTTAGAGCTGGTTCGCTATGCTAATGTGCATAATCAAAGGCCATTGGTAGATGATGAGCTAAATTTTATTGCTAAGTATCCAGATATTGCGCATAAAATTTTTACGATGACTCCGTAAGTAATTATTTAATCAAGTTAACTAAAGGAAAAAATAATGAATATAGTTTTGGTTGGAATGCAATGGGGTGATGAGGGTAAGGGTAAAGTAATTGATTTTATTTCTCAGAAAGTTGATTATATTGTGCGTTATCAAGGCGGTAATAATGCTGGTCATACGGTGGTGGTAGGAGACAAAGAGTATATCTTTCATCTTATTCCGTCGGGGATATTACATTCTGGCAAAATTTGTTGTATTGGCAATGGTGTGGTAATTGATCCACAAGTTTTATTACACGAACTAGATGGTTTAACTAAAAATAAAATTGATTTTAAGAAACGTTTTAAAATTTCTACTTTGGCGCATTTAATTATGCCGTATCATAAAAATTTAGATCTTTTGCGAGAGACCAAAAGAAAAAATAAGATCGGTACTACTGGCCGCGGGATTGGCCCTTGTTATGCAGATAAAATTAATCGTTGTGGTATTCGCATGGTGGATCTGTTAAATCCAGCGGTATTAAGAGAGAAATTAAAAGATAATTTAAAAGAGAAAAATGAGATTTTTAAGAAAGTTTATCAGCATCCAGGTTTTAGTTTTGAAAAAATTTATCGTCAGTATTTGGGATTTGGAAAATTGTTTGCGCCTTACTTAGCGGATACGGCAATATTGTTAAATAACGCCTGCGATCAAAAGAAAGATATTCTCTTAGAGGGAGCACAGGGAACATTTTTAGATATTGATTTTGGAACCTATCCTTTTGTTACTTCATCTTCGGCTACTTCTGGTGGAGCTTGTATTGGCACGGGAATCTCTCCGGTTAAGATTGATAAAGTGATTGGAGTTTGCAAGGCTTATACTACTCGCGTAGGCGAAGGTCCGTTTCCTACGGAGTTTGCTCCTGATTTTGGCAGTTTTATGCGTGATAAGGGGAATGAATTTGGTTCGACTACCGGTAGGCCGCGTCGTTGCGGTTGGTTTGATGCGGTAATTGCACGACAGTCGGTAATGTTAAATGGAATTAGTGAACTGGCAATTATGAAGATGGATGTTTTAGATGGTTTAGATAAAATTAAGATTTGTACGGCTTATAAGTATAAGGGTAAGATTATTAAAGATTTTCCTTCAGATTTTGAAGTTTTAAGTTGTGCTACTCCAATTTATAAGGAGATGGCCGGTTGGCCAAATCAGGAGAATAAACCTAAGTCATTTAAAGAGTTGCATCCTAATGCTAAGGCTTATCTTTTGGAGCTGCAGCAACTGCTTAAAGCTAAGATTACTATGGTTTCGATAGGTTCGGCTAGAAAAGATACAATTATTATCTAAGTGGTTGAAGACAAAACACTTGACTGCAATAGATGGTTGTGTTATATTCAGATTTCAATCAAAAAAGGAGAGTTAAATGAAAAATAATTACTTAAAAATTGCATTTGTCTTATTCTTAAGTTTTTCTTTGGCCGGTTGTACCTTTATCTTCCAAAGTGGGAAACGCTCTGACGCCCAAAAAATTGAAGAATTAAATAATCAATTGGATGAACTTTTGCGTCAAAAGAGCTTATTAGAGCAAAAATTTGGCCAAGAGATTAACGATAAACAGATTAAGCTGCAGATGATGGAGAAAGGCTTAGTCATTACTGTAGTCGGAGACCTGATCTTTGATTCTGGGAAAGCTAAAATTAGATCTGAAGCTTATCCTTTATTAGATAAAGTATCGGCAGTTTTAAAAGATAATATGGCACAATTTAGCGTAGGAATTGAAGGTCATACCGATAATACACCGATTAAACATTCTGGTTGGAAATCTAACTGGGAGCTTTCTACAGCGCGTGCTTTAAGCGTAGTACATTATTTAGTGAGTGATCAAGGAATTTCCCCGGAGCGTTTATCTGCGATTGGTTACGGTGAGTATCGTCCAGTAGCTACTAATGACACGAAAGATGGCCGTAAGCAAAATCGCCGAGTAGAGATAGTGATCTTACCTAACGTTACTAAAGTTAAAGGTGATTCTGTAGTTACTTCCGTACCTAAGAATATTGAAGAAAATTCTCAAGAAGAGAATCTTAAATAGTTCTGAATTTGAATGGTCCTGCTCGTGGGCAGGTAGTAATTAACTATGGATGAAACTTTGAGGAATCGCTTAGTTTTAATTTTAGCTGTGTTATCGGTAATATTTTTCTTTAGCACACTTAGTTCTTGTAATAGCTCTCTTCGTCAAAAATCAGCTCGTGATAAAGAGATGGCGATGCGCTTAGCATTAGAAGAGCGGATGAGCAAATTTGCTCAAGATAAATCATCGTTAGAAGAAAAAGCTAAGGCTAAAGAAAATGAAGCGCAAGAGCTAAAAGTTACTTTGGAGACGACTAAAAAAGCTTTAGTACAGGAGCAGTTGGTTAATCAAAGCTTAAAAGAAGATCTAGATAAATTAACTAAACTTAAAGATACTTTAGAACAAAACTTGAAGGAAGCATCAGCCGTTGCTAAGAAATCTAAAAAATGAATTAAGGAGGTTAAAGAGCAAGGGTAAGTTTTAAAAAAAAGGGGAGAGATTCCCTTTTTTTATTGAGGGGAGGCAAGTATGAAGATATTTAAAAAAATTATAGCGCTATTAATGCAGTGGTTTTCTAAAATTACCGCTATGTTGAAATCGTTATTTAAAAAGCAACCTAAAATAGTTAAGATAGATCAACAGTCAAATAAAAATGCGGCGATCTTTCAGGAAACGGCTATTGCTAATACAAAATTTTCTCACGCACAAAATGCTTGCGTGGTAAATACTTTTCCTCAAGAGTTACCTGATATTTATGATCAAGATAAAATTGTTCTGCAGGTGCGCGACCCACATTGGTTACATACGTATTGGGAAGTAAAGTTTGTAACCATAGAAGGATTAAAATCAAAGTTTGGTCAGGAGTTTAATAAAGCGCGCAGAGTTTTAAGGGTTTATGATGTTACCAATATTATATTTAACGGAACTAACGCTAATCGATTCTTTGATATTGCGATTAATGATTTTGCTAATAGCTGGTATATCGATGCTGGTCCGGGTAGAGCTTGGTGCGTTGATTTAGGATTGATGTTGTCTGATGGAAGATTTATTACGATTTTACGTTCTAATGTGGTGCAGACTCCTTTAGATGGACCGTCGCCAGTTACCGATGAAGAATGGATGATTCCGGAAGAGATCTTTGCTCGTCTTTATGGAATGGGCTTTGGTTTAGGAAAGAGTTCTCCAGTGGGAGGTGCCTGGCAGGAACGGATTAAGCAAGGATTGTTTAGTTCAGGGTTATCTTCTAGTCCGGTGAAAAAAGAGATTAAAGAGAGAAGTTTTTGGTTAAAGGTTGATTGTGAATTAATTGTTTATGGCTCAACCGAACCCGATGCTAAAGTGATGGTACAAGGGGTGCCGATTAAATTAAGATCAGATGGTACCTTTACACTACGTTATTATTTACCAGATGGAAAGCAGATAATTCCCGTGAAAGCGGTCTCTTCGGATAAATTAGAAGAGCGCACAATTACTCCAATCGTTACTCGAGAAACCAAATAAAATATGACTAAAGGATACCTTTGCTTAGTTTTGCACGGCCACTTGCCTTTCGTGCGCCATCCGGAGCATGAAAATTTTCTAGAAGAAGATTGGCTTTATGAGGCGATTACGGAAACTTATGTTCCGTTGATCTCTGTTTTTCAGGGATTAGTTAATGACGGAATTGATTTTCGCATTACTATGACTCTGAGTCCTACGCTCATCTCTATGCTTGCTGATCCTTTATTGCAGGAGCGATATTTGAAGCATATTAATAAAGTCATAGAATTAGCGGGTAAGGAAGTGGAAAGGACAAAATGGCAGCCGGATTTTAAAAAACTAGCCTTGATGTATTTTGATCGTTTTTCACATGCTCGCGATACCTTTAAAAGATATAATTGTAATTTAGTTCATGCTTTTAAAAAGTTTCAAGACTTAGGAAAACTAGAGATAATTACTTGCGGGGCCACACACGGATTTCTTCCGTTAATGGATGTTTGCCGAGATTCAGTACGGGCTCAGGTTAAAGTAGCTGCGGATCACTATCAGAGTGTTTTTGGCAGAAGACCGCGAGGCATTTGGATGCCGGAGTGTGGTTATCATCCGGGCCATGATGCGATACTTAAGGAAGCCGGAATCAGTTACTTCTTTACAGATTCGCATGGTATTTTACATGCTACTCCACGTCCTAAATACGGAGTTTTTGCTCCGGTTTATTGTAAGGGTAGCGGAGTAGCGGCTTTTGGTCGTGATTTAGAGTCATCAAAACAAGTTTGGAGCTCAATCGAAGGGTATCCGGGAGATTATAATTATCGGGAATTTTATCGAGATGTTGGGTTTGATTTAGAGTTTGATTATATTAAACCGTATATTCATCCCGATGGTGTGCGTATTAATACCGGAATAAAATATTACCGGATTACTGGAACCGGAAATAATAAAGAGCCTTATGTGCCGGAATGGGCGCAAGAGCGCGCTGCCGATCATGCTGGCAACTTTATGTTTAATCGTCAGAAGCAGGCTGGTTATTTAAATGAACTAATGGGTAAGGCTCCGATTATTGTTTCTCCGTATGATGCGGAACTTTTTGGACACTGGTGGTATGAAGGGCCGATGTGGCTAGATTTCTTATTCCGCAAAGTGGCCTGTGATCAACAAGAAATTGCCATGATTACTCCGTCTGAATACCTGCTTTCTAATCCGCGTAATCAGGTGGTCACTCCGTCATTTTCTAGTTGGGGTTATAAAGGTTATTCGGAGATGTGGCTACAGGGAACTAATGACTGGATCTATCGTCATTTACATGTAGCTTCAGAACGCATGAGTGAATTAGCAAAGAGTTTTCCGCAAGCCGGTGGGTTGCAATGTCGAGCGTTAAATCAAGCTTTACGTGAATTGTTGTTGGCACAAAGCTCAGACTGGGCTTTTATTTTAGGTACAGGAACGCATACTAGTTATGCAATTGCCCGTACTAAGGATCATCTTTTAAGGTTTAATCGTATTTATGCAGATGTTAAGTCTGGTCACCTTGATGAGCAGTGGCTGGCGGATATTGAATATAAAGATAATATTTTTCCTGAGATAAATTATCAACTCCATCAATAACATGGCGAATAATTTAACAGCCCCTAAGCATGTCGCTTTTATTATGGATGGTAATGGTCGCTGGGCAAAGCAAAAAGGTTTAGCGCGTACTGCTGGGCACAGAGAAGGTGTAGCCCGGGTTAAAGAAATTATTCGCGGCGCTTTTGAATTAGGTATTCAAACAATTACTTTCTTTGCTTTTTCAACGGAGAATTGGAGTCGTCCTAAGAATGAGATCTCCGTTTTAATGCGCTATCTGGATAATTTTTTAACCAAAGAAATTAGTGAGTTTAATAAAAATAATGTGCGTTTTTTAGCCATTGGCCGAGGTAATCCTATTCCTAGATATTTACAGGAAAAGATTAAGCAGGCGCAGGAGATGACTAAGGATAATACCGGTTTAAAAGTGGTGTTGGCCTTAAATTATGGAGGTCGTCAAGAGATTGTGGATGCGGCAAAAAAATTTGCCAAAGATGTATTAGCTAAAAAGATCGTTTGCGAAAGTTTGGATGAAAAGAAGTTTCGCAGTTATTTTTATCAGGCTAGTTTAACTGATCCAGATCTTTTAATTCGCACTAGCAATGAAATGCGCATCAGTAATTTTTTACTTTGGCAGTTGTCTTATGCTGAGTTTTATTTTACATCGAAGAATTGGCCGGATTTTGGGATTACGGAATTAAAAGAGGCGATTAAAGAGTATCAAAAAAGAGAGAGACGGTTTGGGGGCCTAGATGCTCATTAAAAGAATAATTAGTTCGATTGTGTTAATTAGCTTAATTTGCGTAGTAATCTTTTTTGATTGGCTGTGCGCATTAATTGTTACCCTTTTTATTATCGGTGGGCTTTATGAATATTTTCAGATGCTTGAAAAAAAGGGGATTAAGATTTATAAGTATTTTGGCATTGGCATGGGGGCAATTATTCCTTTGTCGATTATGTTTAGATTTGAGCCAACCAAAAGTTGGGAGTTGTTATTTATTGTTTTGGCTTTAGTTTTTTTAATTTTAATGCAGTTTAAGCGTCGGGATAATCAGGGAGTAATTGTGGATATCTCCACCACGCTTTTTGGCATTCTTTATGTTTCTTGGTTTTTTAGTTTTTTAATTAAGATTAGATATCTGCCGCAAGGATTGGGTTTGTTAGCGGGTTTGTTGTTGATTACAAAATTTGGCGATATTGGCGCTTATCTAGTCGGCAGCAAGTGGGGCAAGCACCTTTTGATTCCGCGCATTAGTCCTCATAAAACTGTGGAAGGATCGCTTGGCGGTTTAGCTTTTAATGTCTTGGGAGCTTTTGCCAGTAAATCGTTTTTACCTTTTAGTTATGGTGAATTATTTATATTGGCAATTTGTTTTGGCGTTTTAGGACAATTAGGGGATCTTTCGGAGTCTTTATTAAAAAGAGATTGTCAGGTTAAGGATTCTGGTAGTGTATTCCCAGGGATGGGTGGGGTTTTAGATGAAATCGATAGTTTGTTGTTTACTGCTCCGGTATTTTATTTCTATCTTAGTGCGGTTATAAAATAATGAAAAAGATTGCGATTTTAGGGTCTAGTGGTTCTATCGGGCAAAGTACGCTTGCGGTAGCTAGAAATCTTCCTAAACAATTTAAGGTAGTGGCTCTAAGTGTCAATTGCGATATTATAAAATTAAAACAGCAGATTGTTGAGTTTAAACCGCGTTTGGTTTGTGTGAGAGATAAATTAGCTGCGCAGCAGTTAAAGAAGCAAATTGGTTCAAAGGTAAAGATTTTATCTGGGGATGAAGGATTAGAAGAGCTAGTTGCGGATAAAGAGATTCAACAGATTATGTTTGCTATCTCTGGTTCGGCGGCGTTAAAACCTTTAATTACAGCAATTAAAAACGGTAAAGATATTGCTTTAGCAAATAAAGAGGCTTTAGTGATGGCCGGGCCGATTATTATGTGTCTGGCTAGTAAGCATAAAGTTAAAATTTTGCCGGTAGATAGTGAGCAGTCGGCAATTTGGCAAGGTTTATTAGGGGCAAAGAGTGCGGATGTCAGAAGAGTTTATTTAACTGCTTCCGGAGGTTCATTAAGAAAAATCCCGGCAGATAAATTTAAACAGGTAAGTATTGAAAAAGTATTAGCGCATCCGCGTTGGAAGATGGGGAAAAAGATTACTGTTGATTCGGCAACTTTAATGAATAAAGGTTTGGAGTTGTTGGAAGCGATGTTCTTGTTTAATCTAGAAGTTGAAAAGATTAAAGTGTTGGTGCATCCGGAAGCTTTAATTCATTCAATGGTAGAATTTAATGATGGAGTGATTATGGCGCAGCTTTCGGTGACGGATATGCGTATTCCTATTCAATATGCTTTATCTTATCCTGTGCGATTGCCTAATACTTTGGTTGGTATTGATTTTTATCGTTTAAGTAAATTACATTTTGAAAAACCTGATTTTAAGAAGTTTCCATCATTAAGATTAGCTTATCAGGCGGCCAAGGATTTAGGTACGATGCCTGCGGTTTTAAATGCGGCTAATGAAGAAAGTGTTAATCGTTTTTTGAATAGAGAGATAAATTTTTTAACTATACCTAAAATAGTGGAGAAGGTAATGCGGGCTCATACAAAAATAACTAATCCTAATCTTACCGAGATTATGGCTGCAGATCTTTGGGCTAGAGACGAAGTTATGCGTATTAGTGGCTAACCTTAATTAGAAAATGATGGCAATAATTATTTTTATTTTAATTTTAAGTTTACTAATTATCGTGCATGAGTTTGGACATTTTATGGCCGCACGCATTAGTGGGGTGCGCGTTGAGCAGTTTTCTTTAGGGTTTGGTCCGCAGATCTTTAAAAAGAAAAAAGGGGATACTGAATATAGTTTAAGTTTGATCCCTTTGGGTGGTTATGTCAAGATGGCTGGTGACAGTCAAGCAGAGTATAAAGGGGCGCCTGATGAATATCTTTCTAAAAGTTGTGGCAGTAGATTTTGGATTATTTTTTGCGGGCCATTTTTAAATTATCTTTTAGGTTTTTTATTTTTCTGGTCAATATTTTTAATTGGTTATCCTACTTTGACTGCAAAAGTTGGTGGCTTAATTGATGGATATGGAGCCAAGATCGCCGGTTTGCAAGTTGCTGATAAAATTATCGCAGTTGAGGATAAAAAAATAGATCTTTGGGAAGATCTGCAGCGACAGATTCAAGAAAGAAAAACAAAGGATAGCGTTACAGTGACTGTATTACGCGGCAATCAGGAGTTAATCTTTAAAATTCCAATTAAAGATAAAGTAGTTGATGATCAATCTGGCAAGAAACGTGCTTTAGGAATTATTGGAATTACTCCTTTTGATGAGATTGTCGAGGTTAAATACGGTTTATTTAAATCTGCTTATTTCAGTTTTAGAAAAGTTTTAAATTTAACGGTACTTACTTATCAGGGGTTGTGGAGATTGGTCAGCGGAAAGATGTCGATGCGTGATTCTATGACTGGCCCTTTAGGGATATATTTTATTACCTCTAATGCGGCTAAGTTAGGGTTGATTGCGTTAATGCATTTGATTGCTATTCTGAGTGTAAGTTTAGCGATCTTTAATCTTTTACCCTTACCAATATTAGATGGTGGGCACTTATTTCTATTAGGTTTAGAAAAATTAAGAAAAAAAGCCTTAGGAATTAAAACCGAAGAGATCGTTAATAATGTGGGTTTTACTTTAATTATTAGCTTAGCGGTATTTGTAACTTATAACGATATCGTTCGACTTTATGGAGATAAATTGAGCAAATTAATCTCTAAATAATATGGAAATTAAAAGAAGGAAATCAAAAGTAATTAAAATTGGAGATCTTTTAATTGGCGGTGATCATCCGATTGCTATTCAATCGATGACTAAGGTTAAGAGTTCCCATGTAGATAGTGTTGTGCAACAGATTAAGCAATTAGAAGCGGCGGGTTGTCAGATTGTGCGCTTAGCAGTTAAAGATCCTGCGGATGCTTTAGCAATAAAAAAGATTAAAGCTCAAGTTAAATTACCGTTGGTGGCGGATATTCATTTTTCTTATAAGTTAGCACTTGCGGCGATTGAAAATGGTGCTGATAAAATTAGACTTAATCCGGGGAATATTGATAAAACTAAAGAGATTAAGGCGGTGGTTAGTGCTTTAAAGTCAGCCAAGATTCCTTTGCGCATTGGGCTTAACAGTGGTTCGGTAAAAGAAATTGGTGCAAGAAAGTCAGCGATGACTGACCGATTGGTGGCTTCGTGTATGGATTATGTACACAGAATTGAGAAGCTTAAATTTGATAAAATTGTAATTTCGCTTAAAGCCAACAATGTTTTAGATACAGTAGAAGCTTATCGTAAAGTAGCTAAGGTGTGCAGCTATCCTTTGCATTTGGGCTTAACTGCTACTGGCTCTACTTATAACGGTGTGGTAAAATCTAGTGTGGCGATCGGAGCTTTGCTATTAGATGGGATTGGTGATACAATAAGGGTGTCGCTTACGGATAAGCCGCAGGAAGAGATTAGGGCGGCAAAATGTATTTTAGAATCATTAGGGTTATTTGAATCTAGTATTAGAATAATTAGTTGTCCTACCTGCGGGCGCTGTGAAGTTAATTTGATTAATATTGTTAAGAATCTAGAAGATAAATTAACGGCTAAAGAATATAAAAAACTTAAAAAACCTCTAGAAGTAGCAGTGATGGGTTGTGTAGTTAACGGTCCGGGAGAGGCAAAAGAGGCAGATTTAGGCGTAGCTTTTGGTAAGGATTCAGGTATTTTGTTTTCTCACGGTAAAATTGTAAAAAAAATATTAGCTAAAGATTGTGTAAAAGTTTTGTTAGGAGAAATTAAGGTCGCCCAATTGCGGGCAAGGAGATAATATGGCTCAGCAAACGCTAAAAAATAGGATACGCGAAGATTTTATTGCTAAGTACAGCAGTATTTTATTTAAAGGGACCAGTAATAAAACTGAAGTGGCAGCGGTGGTGCGTAAAATTTTAGAGGGTATTTTAAGTCAGCCGCGCGGTGCACTTAAAGATCAGGATCGGGATAACATCATTAATGAGCTGGTGGATGAGATCTCCGGATTTGGCCCAATTGAAAAATTAATGATGGATCCGGATGTTACGGAAATTATGATTAATGGTGCTAGTAAGGTGTATGTGGAAAAATACGGAAAAAAAGAATTAACGGATATGAAGTTTGATAGTGATCAACAGTTGATGTATGTTATTCAGAAAATTTTATCACCGACTAGAAGAAGAGTTGATGAGACAGTGCCTTATGCGGATGTTTGTCTGCCAGATGGTTCGCGAGTTAATATTATTATTCCGCCGCTAGCTTTAGATGGTCCAACGATAACTATTCGAAAATTTTTGCGAAAAATTATTAAAGTTGAAGATTTGATTGATTTAGGAACGATGAACCGTAAGATGGCCGATTTTCTCGTGGCTTGCATTAGAGCTAAAATAAATATTATTTTTGCCGGTGCCACGGGTTCTGGTAAAACCACTACGGTAGGAGTGCTCTCTGGATATATTGCTAATGATGAACGTACGATTACTATTGAAGATACTGCTGAACTACATTTAGCTCAGGACCATGTGGTTAGGCTAGAAACTAAACCAGCTAATATTGAGGGCAAGGGTGAGATTTCTATCCGTGATCTTTTTCGTAATACTTTGCGTATGCGTCCACAGAGAATAATTTTAGGTGAAATTAGAAGTGCGGAGGCTTTAGATATGTTGCAAGCGATGAGCTCTGGTCATAATGGCGCGCTTTCTGTGATTCATGCTAATACTCCGCAGGAGGTTATGCATCGTTTAGAGACGATGATTTTGATGTCAGGGATTCCGATTACTTTAGAAGCAATTCACCGGCAGATCGGTTCGAGTTTGCATTTAATCGTGCAACAGGATCAGTTGGCTGACGGAACACGTAAAATTACCCGCATTACCCAAGTTAATGGGTTAAAAGATGGATGGGCAAATTTAGAGGATCTTTTTGTTTATGAAATCGCTAGTTTGTCTGAAGGTGGTAAAGTGCACGGACATTTTAAGGCTACTGGAGTATCGCCGGCGTTTTATCCTCTTTTTGCGAAAAGAGGAGTAAATTTATCCAAAGAAATTTTTAACAAGGACTAACTATGTTTTGGAGTAAAGCTTTTATTCCAACGTTAAAAGAGACACCTAAAGAAGCAGAATCTTTGAGTCACCAATTATTGCTACGTGCAGGATGCGCGCGGATGTTGATGGCCGGTGCTTATACTTATTTGCCGCTAGGCTTGCGGGTTTTAGAAAATATTCAACGGATTATTCGACAAGAGATGAATGCCAGTGGTGCTAGCGAGTTGCTTCTACCGGCTTTGCATCCTTTGGAGCTTTGGCAAAAAACCGGTCGAGATAAAGATATTGGTGAAGTAATGTTTAAGTTTAAAGATCGTCGCGACAGAGCCTTAGCTTTGGGTCCTACTCACGAAGAGGTAATTACGGATTTAGTAAAGAATAATTGCTCAAGCTATCGACAATTGCCGCTGGTTTTATATCAGATTCAGACTAAATTTCGTGATGAGATCCGTCCGCGTTTTGGTCTAATTCGTTGTTGTGAATTTATAATGAAAGATGCTTACAGTTTTGATCAAGATGAAGCAGGCTTAGATAAAAATTATAGTTTAATGTATGAAGCTTATAAACGTATATTTGCTCGTTGTGGATTAAAGACTTTGATCACTGAGGCAGATTCGGGAGTGATGGGCGGAAAAGTTTCACATGAGTTTATGGTCGAAGCTCCATTAGGTGAAGACGTAGTTTTGGTTTGTCCAAAATGTAATGCAGCGCTAGCTTTTAAAGAAGAAGTTAAAAATTGTTCCAAGTGTAATCTGGCGATGCAAAAAGTTAATACGATAGAAGTTGGCCATATTTTTAAATTGGGAACAAAATATAGTCAGGCATTAGAGTGTAATTTTTCTGATGCCAAAGGAAATTTACAGCCAATGATTATGGGTTGTTACGGGATCGGGGTTTCGCGTTTAATTTCAGCGATTATCGAGCAGAATAATGATGCCAATGGAATTATCTGGCCTAAAGAAGTCGCTCCTTTTCAGATGATCATTTTACCTTTAGATGTGACTAATGTGCAGATTATGCAAGAGGCTTTGACTCTTTATAGTCAGCTTAATGGCGCCGGTTTTAGTGTTTTACTGGACGATCGCGATGAGCGAGCCGGAGTAAAATTTAAAGATGCTGATTTAATTGGCCTACCGGTCAGTGTAGTGATTGGTAAAAAAAGTATTCAGGAGAATAGCGTTGAAGTAAGAATTCGTAAAGATCAATCAACTCAACTTATGCCAAAAGCAGAGCTGATAAATTTTATCTCTAAAATTATTGTTTAGTAAAAGGGAGGTCACGTAACATGGATCTGCGTTTAACAGCGATTAAAGATGATTTAGTTAGTAAATTAACGGCCAGGGAGCAAGAATTTAAATTTAATTTTGCACAATCTAATCGCGTTGAGTTTAAGCATGTAATTGAGACAGCTTTTAAAATGTTACTGCGAGAACAGAAGATTAATCTTAATCGTCAGGAGCAAGACGAAATTCTTAGTGAAATAATTTCGTATTTTATTGCTTTTGGTCCGATTGAAAGTTTACTTAGAGATCCGGAAATTACAGAGATTATGATTAATGGACCAACTCAAGTCTATGTTGAACGTAAAGGAAAACTTGAGTTGACCGATATTACTTTTGAAAATCAAGCCCAGGTGGCTTATCTGATCGAAAATATTATTGCACCTTTAGGTAGAAGGATCTCGGAATTTGAACCGTTTGTTGACGCCAGACTTAATGATGGTTCGCGTGTAAATATTGTGCGTTCACCGGTTTCAAGAATCGGCCCGCTCTTAACGATTAGAAAATTCTCTTATCGAGTTTTACGTATGGACGATTTAATTAAATCTGGCAGCGTTACTTCGGTGGCCGCGCAATTCTTAAAAGCTTGTGTTATTGCTCGAATAAATATTTTAATTGCCGGGGGTGCTGGAACCGGCAAGACCACATTTTTAAATGCTTTGATTGATTTTATCCCAGAGAATGAAAGATTAATTACGATTGAAGATACCCGGGAATTAATTGTTGCCCGTAAACATACTGTACCGATGGAAACCAGGCCTTTTAATATTGAAGGTAAGGGTGAGATTGCGATGCGGGATCTATTTAGAAATGCTTTGCATATGCGTCCGGATCGAGTAATTGCTGGTGAGGTTAGAGGCGAAGAAGTTTTAGAGATGATTCAGGCGATGAATACTGGTCATGAAGGTTCAATGACTACAATTCATGCCAGTTCTCCTTTAGAAACTTTAGATCGTTTAGAGATTTTAGCTTTAACCGGAAGCAATAATATGTCTAGTGAAGTGGCCAGAAGACAGATTATCGGTGCGGTAGACTTGATTGTTTATTTATCTAGATTTCCTGATGGCTCAAGAAAAGTTACGCAAATTAGCGAAGTAGTAAAAACAAAAGAATATGCGATCCAAGACATTTTTGTTTATGATTACGATGCTAAAACTCTTAAGCCGACTAATGCTAAACCGCATTTTGTCGATAAATTGCGCAAGGCAGCTAACTATACGCTGGGTGGCTAGTAGATTGGGGTTACTTTGGTTAGAGAAGATTTGATTAAAGAATTAAATGAATTATTTTTGCAGTTTCTTAGCCAAGAGAATATTGAGTTAGTTGATTTAATTTGTCGCGATGAAAGTAATCGGCTTGTTTTAAGGATATTAGTAGATAAGGTTGGCAAAATTACTTTAGGAGAGTGTGCTTTAGTTAATCGCAAGTTGGGTAATTTATTGGCAGAAAAAAATATTATTGCCTCTGATTATGTTTTAGAAGTAGCTTCACCCGGACTGGATCGGAATTTAAAAACCCAGAGAGATTTTTTGCGCTGTATAAATAAAGAAGTGGTGTTTTATCTAAATGATTTAATAAATGATAAATGTCAGTGGCAGGGAGTAGTGAATAAAGTAGATAATATAAATGTATGGATTGAAAATGCGGGAGAGATTTTAGAGATCCCATTATTAAAAATAAACAAAGCAAAGTTAGTATTTTAACTGGAGAGAAAAAAATGAGTCAGGAATTGATTGCCATTATTGAACAGATTGAACGTGAAAAAGGAATTAAAAAAGAAATTATGTTAGAGGCAGTAGAAAGTGCGATGCTCAGTGCTGCTAAGCGTGTGATTGATTTAAAGCCAGACGAAGAGTTTAAGGTACAGATTGATCGCTCTACCGGAGAGATTACTGCGTTTCGCAATAATGAACGGGTAACGCATATTGATTTTGGTCGGATCGCTGCTTCTACTGCGCGTCAGGTAATTATTCAAAAGATGCGTGAAGCCGAAAAAGATGTTGTTTTTGGTGAATTTCAAAGCCGTGTAGGTGAAATTGTTAGCGGTACAGTTTATCGTTTTGAAAAAGGAAACGTGATCGTTGATTTATTAGGTAAAGCCGAAGGCGTTTTACTTAAACGCGAACAGTCTCCTAAAGAAGAGTTTAAGCAAGGTCAGCGTATTCGGGCTTATGTAGTGGAAGTAAAAAAAGATACTAAAGGCCCGCAAATTATCTTATCACGTGCACATCCTAATTTAGTTAAAGAATTATTTGAATTAGAGGTTCCGGAAATTTATGAAGGGATCGTAGAGATTAGAGGTATTTCGCGCCAAGCCGGTGAGCGCACCAAGATCTCTGTTTATTCAAAAAATGATAAAGTGGATGCGGTGGGAGCTTGCGTTGGAATGCGGGGAAATCGCGTGAGAAACATTGTTAATGAATTGCAGGGTGAAAAAATTGACATTGTGCGTTTTAATGAAGATGTGCGTGAGTATATTAAGGCCGCTCTTTCTCCGGCCAAGGTTTCAGAGATTAAATTGGATCGTGAAAAGATGAAGGCAGGGGTGATTGTCGATGATGATCAACTTTCTTTATCGATTGGTAAACACGGACAGAATGTGCGTCTGGCCTCTCGGTTAGTCGGTTGGGAGCTAGATATTCGCACTAAGAGTATGATTGCTGCGGAAGCGTTGGGCGGAGTTAAAACTGCAGAAGCTGCCGTTGCAACAACAGAAACAGCTAAAGAGGAAGCGAAAGTTAAAAAGGTAAAGAAAGCAGTTAAGAAAACAATAAAGAAGGAAACTAAAAAAGAAACTAAAAAAGAAAATGTTTCTTTAGCGGATCTTTCTGGCGTGGGAGAAACAATTGTAGAAAGTTTAAAAGAGGCGGGAATTAAAAATATAAATGATATAATCGAGGCAAAGATCGAAGGATTGACTCAGATTAAAGGGATTGGCGAAGCCAAGGCTAAGAAAATTATCGCTGCCGCTAAAAAATTATTATAATTTTTTAAGAAAAAAAATTTTAACGTAGAAAAGGAAGGGATGTATGCCCAAAACTAAGAAAGATAAAACAGTAGTAAAAAAATTGGTTAAGTCTAAGCCGAAGATTGCGGCTAAAGTTAAAAAGGCTCCAGCTAAAGCACATCCCTTAAAGGCAAAAGTTAGCGTTAAACTGGTGAAAGCTAAACCGACTGTAAAAAAGGTAAAAGAAGTAACTAAGCTGGTATCAGAATCGGTTAAGCATGAAATAAAACATGAAGTAAAACCAGTTGCGCATCCTGTGCATGTTGCGCATTTGCACCATTTACCTAAAGTTGAAAGTAAAGCTGAAGTTAAAGCTGAAGTTAAAGCTGAAGTTAAGCCGGTAATTAAGCCTAAACCGATAACTTCTCCTCATCCAGAGCCAGTGGTAGAGGTTAAGGTTGCAGTAGATACGAGTAAAGAACTTGAGTTGGAACTTCCGATTACGGTAAAAGATTTAGCGATAAAATTACAGGAAAAATCATCGGTGATTATTAAGCAATTGATGGATATGAAAATAATGACCGGAATTAATCAGACTTTAAGTGAAGATATTCTAAGTAAACTTTGTTTAAAATATAATTTTAAAATTAAGAAAGCTCCAGATGCTGAAGAGTTGGCTTTGCAGGATCATAAAAAAACAGATAAACCATCAGAGCTTAAGAATCGTTCGCCAATAGTTACTTTTATGGGTCATGTTGATCACGGTAAAACTTCGCTTTTAGACGCTATTCGTAAAACCAATGTCACTGAGGCAGAGCACGGTGGGATTACTCAACACATTGGTGCCTATCGTGTTAGTCTTCCCCAGGGAGAGATAACTTTTTTAGATACGCCTGGTCATGAAGCTTTTACGGCGATGCGGGCTCGTGGGGCACGCATTACTGATATCGTAGTTTTGGTGGTGGCAGCTGATGACGGGATAATGCCGCAAACTCAGGAAGCTATTGATCATGCAAAAGCTGCAGGGGTAGCGATTATTGTAGCGATTAATAAAATCGATAAAGCCGGAGTTAATATTGATACGGTTAAGAAACAGTTATCTAATCTTGATCTTGCAGCGGAAGATTGGGGTGGTAAAACTATTACCGTGCCAGTTTCGGCTAAAACCGGTCAGGGAATAGAAAATTTATTGGAGATGATTTTATTGCAGGCAGAAGTAATGGAGTTAAAAGCTAATCCCAATCGCTTAGCTTATGGAGTAGTGGTGGAAGCTAGAATGGCTAAAGGCCGGGGTCCGGTAGCGACATTACTAGTGCAAAATGGGACTTTAAGTCTAAATCAAAATATTATTGTCGGTAATTTATATGGAAAGATCCGGGCGATGCTTAATGACCGTGGACAAGGGGTGACCAGTGTTGGTCCGGCATCTCCAGTAGAAGTTTTAGGAATCACTGGGATTCCTCAGGTAGGTGAGCAGTTTTTTGCTATTGAAGATGAAAAGCAAGCCAAAAGTTTAATTCAAGCACGTAGCGAAAAAAATAAAATGCAACAAATTAAAGAAGTCAAACGCGTAAGTTTAGAAGATTTACATACTCAAATCGCTGACGGTAAGATAAAAGATTTGAAATTAATTATTAAGGCAGATGTTCAAGGGTCTTTGGAGGCAATTAAAGATACTTTAGATAAATTGAATGTCTCAGAGATTAAAGTTAATATTATTCATATGGGTGCAGGTAATATTAATACTTCAGATATAGTTTTAGCAATGGCTTCTGATGCCTTGGTTTTAGGGTTTAATGTAGTTGCTGATGAACTGGCTAAGGAGTTAATTGCTAAAGAAGGTGTAGATGTCAAAACTTACAACATTATTTATGAATTAGCTAATGAGATTAAAGCAGCCGTAGAAGGAATGTTAGCTCCGAGATTAAAGAAAAATTTCTTAGGCAAAGTTGAAGTGAGAAAAATGTTTAAGCTTTCACGATCAGGCACGATTGCCGGTTGTTATGTAAGCAAAGGAAAAATTAATCGTAATTGTATGGTGACGGTTATGCGCAACGGTGATGTTGCTTTTGAAGGAAAGTTAGCTAGTTTAAAACGGTTTAAGGATGATGTGCGTGAAGTAGGGGAAGGTTTTGAATGCGGTATCGCCATCGGCGGGTTTGATCAGTTGATGGAAGGCGATATCATTGAAGCTTATGATATCGAAAAAATTGCGCGAAAACTATGAGAAAAAGAATTTTAAGTGGGATGCGTCCGACGGGGAAACTGCATTTGGGACATTTGGTGGGAGCTTTAACCAATTGGAGCAAATTGCAGGATGAGTATGATTGTTTTTTTATGATTGCGGATTGGCATGCGTTGATGTCGGAGTATGAAAATCCTATCGATCTAAAAGCTAACATGCTAGATAATGTTTTAGATTGGTTGGCTTGTGGGATTGATCCTAAAAAATCTACGATCTTTGTGCAATCACATGTACCACAGCATTTGGAGCTTTACTTTATTCTTTCTCTAATTACTCCTTTGGGGTTATTAGAGCGTTGTCCGACTTATAAAGAGCAACTGCGGGAAGTGGCCAATCGCGATTTAAAAACTTATGCTTTTCTAGGTTATCCGGTTTTGCAAGCTGCTGATATTTTATTGTATAAAGCTAATGCGGTTCCGGTAGGAGAAGATCAACTGCCGCATCTAGAACTTACTCGACAGATTGTGCGCAAATTTAATCATCTTTACCCCGTAAGAAGTCCTGCAGCGCAGGGCGCCACTTCTAACGGGGTTTATAAAACCAAATGTTTTCCTGAGCCGACAGCTTTGCTTACACAAACTAAACGGTTAATGGGTTTAGACGGCCGCAAGATGAGTAAAAGTTATAATAATTTTATTGGTTTATCTGAAGAGCCGTCAGTAATTCGTAAAAAAGTACAAGGTATGTTTACAGATCCGCAACGTATTCGTGTCACTGATCCGGGGCATCCGGATCAGTGTAGTGTTTTCTCTTATTGTGGAGTATTTTCTCCTGAACAAGAAAAAGAAGTTCAAGAACGTTGTCTTAAAGCCAAGATTAGCTGCACTGAATGTAAAAGAGAATTAGCAGAGAAGATTATTAATTTATTAACACCGATTCAGGAAAAAAGACAGGCTTTGCAGAAAGATAAAAAATATATTGAAGAGATCTTAGCTTGTGGATGCGCAAAATCTAGTGAAGTAGCTAAGAAAACCTGTGACCAAGTAAAAGGATTACTAAAAATATAAAATGAATTATAAAATACGTTTAGATATTTTTGAAGGTCCACTAGATCTGCTTTTATATTTAGTAAAAAAAGATCATTTAAATATTTATGATATTCCAATTGCTAAAGTCACCGCACAGTATCTTGAATATATAAATTTTATGCAGCTTTTAGATTTAAATATTGTGGGAGATTTTTTAGTGATGGCGGCAACTTTAATGCAGATAAAATCAAAGATGTTACTGCCGGCCGAAGAGCTAGCAGCCTTAGAAGAACAAGAGGATCCGCGGGCAGAATTAGTGAAGCGCTTATTAGAATATGAAAAGTTTAAACAAGTAGCCGAAAATTTAAGACAGCGAGAAGTTGGACAGCAAGAGGTCTTTAAACGTCCTAAGACTGAAACTCCTGCTGAATATAAAACTCCCGATAAAGAAGAGACTTATTTTGAAGCCAGTATCTTTGATTTAATTAATGCTTTTTCTAAAGCCTTAAAAGATATTCCGCGCGAAGTTTTTTATGAGGTAGTTAAAGATCAGTTTACGGTTGAACAAAAGGTGCATGATATCTTGCATTTATTATTGATTCAAACAGAGGTTAAGCTTTCGGAATTATTTCAAAAATCGAAAACTAAGATCGAGATAGTGGTTATTTTTTTAGCTATTTTAGAGTTGGCTAAAATGAAAGAGATTATTGCCAGACAAGATGCTGAATTTGAAGACATCGTTATCTTAAGAAATAAAGAGAATATTATCCCTTATGATCGAAGAGACCAGACGCACACTGCTTAAAGCTAATCCTATTATTGCTAATACTCAAGAGTCCGAAGAGGATGTTGTTTTGAGTATATCTTTGCGTCCTAAAAAATTTACGGAGTTTGTGGGCCATAAAGATATTATTGATAATTTGAAGATTGCGATTGCTGCTGCTAAACAAAGAAAAGAACCTTTAGAGCATGTACTTTTAAGTGGGCCTCCGGGTTTAGGTAAAACCTCTTTATCGCATATTATTTCACATGAGATGGGAGCAAAGATTACCGCCACTTCCGGTCCGGCCATTGAACGCGCTGGAGATTTAATTGGCATCTTAACTAATTTGGAAAAAGGGGACATTCTTTTTATTGACGAGATTCATCGAATGTCTAAAGTGGTGGAAGAGTTTCTATATCCGGCAATGGAAAGTTTTCAGATTGATTTTGTGATTGATAAAGGACCTTATGCGAAGACGATTAAATTTAATCTTAAGCCATTTACTTTGATTGGGGCAACTACGCGTAC